>Ga0209554_1000759_pt1 | contig 26556 bp, 24 predicted proteins | sample MarorgKNORR_S2LV_5_FD_188221 | JGI IMG/M metagenome (GOLD analysis project Ga0209554, IMG submission 188221) | Marine microbial communities from the Southern Atlantic Ocean, analyzing organic carbon cycling - Bottom_A/KNORR_S2/LV (SPAdes) (version 2) | ecosystem: Environmental > Aquatic > Marine... | reverse complement strand
GCCCAGCGGCCAGGCGGTCTTCGACGAACTCGGCCTGCGCGAAGCCTTCGACGCGCTGCCGCATTCGGAGCCGCGGCGTGCCGAATTGCATCCCGGCCTTCGACACCGGATCAGCGTCGATTTCGGGGAAGACCTGCAGGGCGGGCCGCGCATCGTCTCGCAGCCGGCGATGCTCGAGATGTTGGTCGAGCGTGCCTCGGCCTTCCCGAACTTCGAATTCCACCGGGGGGTGCAGGTCTCCGACGTGCTCCACGAGGGCGAACGCGCCTGCGGCGTAAAGCTCGGAGACGGTCGTGAAATTCGCGGCGACCTCGTGGTGGGAGCCGATGGTCGCGGCTCGCTGGTGCGGCGCAAGAGCGGGCTCGATGCCCCGCACGATTCGGAGATCTTCGACATCGTCTGGTTCAAGGTTCCCTACCCGGAGTTCCTCGCCGCGCGGGGCAAGCCCGTGCAGGGGTATTTCGGTCGCGGTCACCTCGCCATCAACTTTCCCTCGCCGGAGGGCGACGCCCTGCAGGTGGCGTGGGTGATCCGCAAGGGAACCTTTGGTGAGCTGCGACGCCAGGGTGTCGAGGCCTGGGTGCGAGAGATGGCCGGGCATGTGCGGCCCGAACTCGGCGATCACCTGCGGCAGCACGCCGATCGACTGGACCGCCCCTTCGTGCTCGACGTCGTCTGCTACCTGCTGCCCGAGTGGTGGAAACCGGGAGTGGTGCTGGTGGGCGATGCTTGCCATCCGATGTCGCCCGTGGGAGGCCAGGGCATCAACATTGCGCTGCGCGACATCGTGGTGCTCGCCAACCACCTGGTTCCGGTGCTTCGCGCCGGGGACGACGCGGAGGCCGTCGATACCGCCCTCGAAGCCTATACGCGCGAGCGCTCCCCCGAGGTCGAGACCGTCCAGGGCTTCCAGCGGGCGGCGCCGAAGGTGCTCCTCTCCGATGGCTGGCGCACAGCGATGCTGATGCAGGTGCTCCGAATCCTGCGTTTTGGTCCGGTCCGCCGCTTCGCAGCCAGGCACGGCGCGGCCCCCCTGCTCGAGGGCACTTGTGTCGTTAGGCTCCGCGTCTGAGTGAATCGACCTTGAGCCTGCCTTTGATCGTGCGCGCACTCGCGCACCGCGACTACCGCTTCTTCATGGTGTCGCAGGTGCTCTCGCTCTTTGGCTTTTGGGTCCAGACGGTCGCGCAGATGTGGCTGATGTACCGGCTCACCGACCAGGCCTTCGCGGTGGCCTGGGTCGCAATCGCGCAGCAGGGTCCGGGTCTCGTGATTGGCCCCCTCGCGGGCGCCCTGGCGGACCGTCACTCGCGACGGAAAATGCTGGTGTGGGCCCAGGCGGCGGCAATCCTTCCGGCCGTTGCATTGGCGGCGCTGGTGTTTTCGGGTGCAGCGACTCCGCTCTCGCTCTTTGCGATCGCACTCGTCGCGGGGATCGCCCGCGCGTTCGAGATCCCGACACGGCAGGCCTTCGTTCCCGAGTTGGTCGAGCGCGCGGACATCCCGAACGCGATCGCCCTGAACTCGATCGTCTTCAACCTGGCGCGAATAGCGGGGCCGGCGCTGGGCGGCACCCTGATCGCGACGGTGGGGGAGGGGTGGTGTTTCGCCGTCAATGCGATCCTGTTGCTTCCGGTGATCGCGGCGTTGTTGGCGATTCGCGCGCGTCCTGCGGCACGCCCGCGCGATCGATCTTCGACGCTGGCCTCCGAGGTCGGAGCCGCCGCGCGGCACGTGCTAGGCGATCCAATCCTTTGGGCCCTGCTCGGCGGGCTCGCCGTCGCCTCGATTGTCGGAATGCCCTACACGGTGCTGCTGCCTTCCTTTGCCGCGCGGGTTCTCGAGGCGGGGGCCGAGACCTTCGGGATCCTCAACGCCGCCGTCGCCGTCGGGGCCATCGCCAGCGCGTTGATTCTTGCGAGCCGCAGCGACGAGCAGGGGCTCGACGCCTGGCTGCTGGCTTCGGGGCTGCTCTTTGCCGTTGGCTTGGTGGGGCTCGCCGCGTCGACGGACCTTGGTTGGGCGATGATCTCGCTGGCCGCGATCGGCGGGGGCTTCATGTTCTTGATGGCTGCCACCAACACCCTGGTGCAGCTGCGCGTGCCCGATGCGCTGCGCGGACGCGTGATGTCCTTTCACACCGCGCTCTTCCTCGGGCTCTTTCCTTTCGGCAGCCTGGCCGCCGGCGCGCTCGCGGATCGCTTCGGCGAAGCCGCCGTGATGGCGATCGCTGCGGTGCTGGTCGCGCTTTCGAGCCTGGCCTTTGGCAGCGTCCTGCTGCGCCACCGCCGCAACTGGTAGCGCAAACGGGGACGTTGTTTACTTTTCGCTCCAGAGAATGTGAACTTACCAGGAACGACGGGGCGAAAAGTAAACAAGTAAACAACGTCCCCGTTAGCGCGTCCCCGTTTGCGCGTTGCCGTTTTCCGGGAAGGCTAGGGCAGGAAGTTCTTGCGTTGGGCGAGCTTGCGGGGGAGGTACTCGTCGATCACGTAGTTGAGTCCCCACTTCGCCAGCGCCTGCTGCTCGGCGCGCACGCCCATCTTGAGCAACTGCTCGAGGGCCTGGCGCCACGGCTTGTGGGCCTTGAAGAAGGGATCGTTCTTCAGGGCGTCCTTCGCACGCTTGATGTCGACGTCATGCAGCGGGTGGGTGGGCAGGTCGTAGTCGATGATGTCCTGGGGAGTCACGCCCAGAAAGTGCGCCTGGGGGACGCAGAAGAACTGCGAGAGGTGCGCGGCGTTCCCCGACCCCACCTTTAGCGTGCGGTAGATGTTCGAGATGCCATAAGGGTCGCAATCGACAAAGGCGTAGACCGGGATCTTGCACTCGTCCGAGACCTTTCGGATGAAGCGCCGCGTGGCGCGGGTGGGCACACCGGCCATCGAGACGAGGATGCAGTTCGAGGTCTGCCAGAACTTGTGACTCTGGAGCCGTTGGAAGATACCGCCGGTCTCGATCGCCAGGATGAACTTCGCCTTCGTCTCGAAGGAGAGGGGCTCGACCGAAGCGGGGATCGAGTAGGCTCCGGAGCCGAAGCGCGTGCAGTCGATCCGCTCGACAGCGCCGGTGTTGCGGTCGCGATCGATCACGATCAGGTTTCCGGCCACCGAGCCGCCGTGGTCGTCGGGGATGAAGCGCAACTCTTCGCGCGACACGTTGTTCATCGAGAACATCGCCTCGATGTCGTCCATCACGGTGTCGGATTCGCTCTGGTCGTCGAAGCGCGCCTCTTCCCAGTTTTTGCTCTGGTAGTAGGCGTCCCGCTTCGTCGCGAAATCGTTGGTTTCGACCAGCTCTTTCGAGAGCCCCATCATGCGCAGGGTCTGGGCGAAGCTTTTGACCGTGTTGACGGTGAGGGTTCGCGTCTTTCGCTGCTTGCCGATCTCGAAGTAGCCCTTCTTCTGCGAGTAGGAGACGTTCCCGAGCGATCGAATCGGAAAGGAGAGGTCGGGCTTCGTACGACGGTTGATGGCCTTGTGGACGATCGTCGCCGTGTTGTGGATCAGCTCGATGGTGCGGGCGTCGCGCTTGTTGGCCTTCGCTTTCGCGCGACCGGTGACGCTCGCGGTCTTCTTGCGCGAAACCTTCTTGCTGGCGGCCTTTTTCGCTGCACGTTTCTTCGCAGGCGCCTTCTTCCGCGCGGCTTTCTTGCCCGTAGATTTCCGGGTCACGCGCCCCCCGGCCTTCTTCTTTTTCGCTGCCAAGCTGTCTCTCCTTACATCTTCCGGCTGCGTTCGAGCACGTCCTTGAGGTTTCGGATGACCTTATTCCGCTCGTTCTCACCGAAGCCCAGGATTTCCTCCAGGCCGATGGCCACCTGGGGGATGTATTTCTCGATGTAGGCCCGCTTCTTGAGTTCGTCGGCCTGGCGGCGCTGCTTGCGCACGTGGATCGCCATGCGGCGGCCGCACTCCTGGAGGGCGAAGCGGATCTCCTTGAGGATCTCCGGGTAGTGGGCGATCGCCTCCTTGCTCTCGGACGTGAAGGGCACCCAGACGCTTGCGATATGCACCATCACCAGTGCCGGCCCCACCGGCAGGGCGCCCCGGGGCTGCTGCAACTGGTAAGACTTCCAGTTGGTTCCGATCACGGCCTTGGTGATGCCGCACGCCCCCTGCTGGTATTGCAGGGGGACTCGGTTCGCGTAGCGATACACCCGGACGCTGTCATCTGCGAGAAGGTCGCCGCCGTAGGCGAGGCCCACCTCGACCAGGAAGGGGTTGCCGCGGTAGACCGTGGGCTTTCGCGTCACCGAAGTGTAGAAATCGGCGTCGATCTCGGCCTTCAGCGCCGCGGTGATCAACTTCTCGCCGATCGGCGCGATGCAGTCGGTCGGCGGGTTCATCAACTTCGTCTTTTGGATCGCCTTGTGGATCCTCTCTGCTTCATCTCGTGTCATCGCGGACGGGCGCCGCTTCTCGCTCACCTTCGCCGTGTCGCAGATTTTCTTCGCGGTCGCCGACGAAACCCGCGAGAAATCGGAGTGCAAGCAGCCGCGGACGTTGCGCGCGCCGGTGTCCCGAAACATCTGCATCAGCACGCCGAGTTCGACGCCGTAAGGGTGCGGCTTGATCTCGATCGCTTCCGGCGGCAATTCCTTCGTCACCCGCTCGAATACATGCTCGGCACCGTGCTCTTCGGCCTGGGGAGGTACGTAGGTGATGCGCGCGTGGGGGTTGGCCAGGGCAATCTGTCGGATGTAGTTATCTACCGAGTGCTGCCCTCCGCGGTAGGCGCCCTCGAGTTGAATTTCGACCCGCGTGCCGTGATCGACATCCCACTCGACCTCGCGGTCGCGCTTGATGCGAGGCTCGTTCTTCTGGGTATCGATCACCAGGTCGAGGCGGTGGGCGGGCTTGCGCTTCCCGATCTTCGTCGTCACGCGCAGCGGCTGGCCGGTGGTAAGCAGGCCGTACATGCCCGCGGCGCTGATGCCGATCCCCTGCTGGCCGCGGCTCTGGCGCAGCCGGTGGAACTTAGAGCCGTAGAGCAGGCGGCCGAAAATCTTCGGCACCTGCTCCTTCACGATGCCCGGGCCGTTGTCCTGGATCGCAACCTTGAAGCGCGTCTCGTCGAGGCGCTCGATCTCGACCCGGATGTCCGGGACGATGTGGGCCTCTTCGCAGGCGTCGAGGGCGTTGTCGACTCCCTCCTTGACCGTCGTCAGCAGCGCCTTCGAGGGGTTGTCGAAGCCCAAAAGGTGCCGGTTCTTCGCGAAGAACTCGGAAACCGAGATATCCCGCTGCTTCGTGGCGAGTTCGACGGCGGTCGAGCCGCCACCGGTCTTGCGACGAGACTTCTTCGCGGACCCCGCCTTCTTTGAACGGCTCGTGGGCATGACGGCCTCCCCCCCGAAAGACCAAGCCCCGGGATGATCCACGATTTTCGGCCGACGTCGAGGCTTGGCCGCCGGAAAACGGGGGCGTCGGCTAGGGCTTGGCGACCAGCTCCCGGATGATCTCAATGGCCGCGGCGTCGGCGATCGCGCGCATCTCGGCGTCGCTGCGGTCCTGGATCGGGTGCGGGACGAAGACCGCCGGCGGGCTGCAGCCGAGGGCTTCGGCCTGCTCCGCGGCGGCGTCGACGAACTCGACGGTCGCTACATAGAGCCCGGGCACGCCCATGCTCTCGAGGTTCACCATGTCGTGCACACTGCACGACGTGCAGCTGCCTCAGTCGGCCAGTGCCTCGACGACGGCTCCGCATTCCTCGGCGATCTGCCTGCGCAGATCGAGGGGAGCCGGTTTCGTGAAGGTGGGCTTCTGGTAGCGCCGCACCGTGGCGCCGCACTCTCCGAGCTTCGCCTCGAGGCGGTCGAGGAAGAGATCGCCCCGCGGCTTCGAGATGTCGAGCAGCCCGACGCGCAGACCTTCGAGCGTTTTGGGGCGGGGCAGGGGCTCGCGCTGTGCCGATTGACGCTCCGCCGTCGGGTCGAGAAGTCGAAGGTTCTCGCTCACGTTCCAATCTCCCTGGTGACCGGGCGACTGCCCTCGGCTCCCGTCAGCCAGCCCCCGATGATGGTCGAGAAGAGCCCGGCGCCGCCCCCGCTATGCACCACCAGGATACCGTCGGGGCGAAATTTCGGCAGCGTGAGTTGGGCGATGGTCTCGGGCATCCCTTCGGCGATCCCCCCCGCGCCCCGCACCAATTCGCTGCCGGGGATCTGCAGCAGCGCGTGCAATCGCTCGATCAGGTCACCGCGGCTCCAGCCCGCTTCGGCGAAGACGCGGCCGTGTTCGGGGCCGATCACCAGCAGCACGTCGAAGCCCAGCACCAGCTTCGGGTGGTGGATCGTGCGCAGGCACACGGCGAGGCTGGCCGCGAGCGATTCGGGGTCGCGCGAGAGTTGGTCGATGACATTGCGCGGTGCCTCTCCGGGAAAGAGCGTGACCGCACTGCGCCCTTCGGGAACCCCGCGCTCCTGCGCCAAGGGCGTAAACGGCGAGCCTTCTTCGAGTTCGGCGAAGCAGAAAGAGAGCTTCGCCGGGCTGCCGTGGGTGGCGCGGTCGATACCGCCGGGGCGTCCACCGCCGACATTGCGGATCACCAGTTGAAGGGCGCGCCCGATGGTCGAGTTCGCGCGGTTGCCCTGGCCCAGGGCATTGATCCCCGAATTCATCCCCAGGCTTTTTCGAATCGGGCCGTTCACCACGATCACCGGCGCCACCGGCATGGTCGTGGCCAGCAGGCCGTGGATGTTGAATTCGTCGGTGCAGGCGGCTTCGACCGCGGCGAGCACCACCGGCAGGTACTCCGGGCGGCAGCCCGCCATCACCGCATTGATCGCCACCTTTTCGACGCTGCAGGGCGCGAGGTCGGGGGGCACACTGGCCACGATCTCGTCAGCGGCGCGGCTTGTGCCCTCGAGCATCGCGCGCACCCGCCGTTCGGTGGGAGGCACCATCGGCAGCCCGTCGGACCAACCGCGTTCGAAGAGCGTCTCGATGGCGTCTTCTCTGGCTCCGAGCTCGATCACGCGCGAAGCCAGCTCCGGGCCGCGATGACCGAAGCGGAAGGCGAGTTCGGGCGCAAGATCGGGGGACACGCTCAACGAGCCACACGCCATCCGCTGGTCGGGGAGGTCGGCACCGAGCCCGGTCATCCCGGTCAGGGCTTCCCACTCGCCGCGGTGCCAGCCGATCGCGCGGGCTTCTTCGCGACCGGCTCCGTCGGTGCGCAGCAGCGTCGGGACGGCCTCGATCTCGTGTTGCCACGATTGTTCGAGGCTGGTGTCGTCGCGCGTATCCGGCCCGCTCGGGAAGTCGGGATCGTCCTGGCTGAAAACCGTGAGGACCCGCGCCGCCGCCAGTTCGGCCAACACCGGCTCGACCAGCAGGCAGGTCGGGCAGTCGCGCTTTACGAAAGCGACGAAGTCGCCGGGCAGCGGAGGACGGTCAGTGGGGGTCGACATCGCCGGGAAGCCTAGCAGCGGGCGAACTCGGATTGATCGAGTTGATGCCCGGCAAGGCGGCCGGAGGGTCGCTTTCCGGCAGGTCGAAGGTCTCGCCGAGGGCCAGTGTATGGACGAAGCGGAGATCGCCCTCTGCGGCCCGCACGGCTTCGCGCAGCGCCTTCGGTGGCTCGTCGAGGGGCTCGTCGGTGAGATCGAAGGTGCCCCAGTGCATCCCCAGCAAATGCCGCGCACCGAGATCACCAAAGGCGCGGTAGGCCTCGGCCGGGTTCATATGTTGATATTGCATCATGAAGCGCGGTTCGTAGGCTCCGATCGGCAGCATCGCGATGTCGATGGGCCCGAAGCGTCTCCCAAATTCTTCGAAACCCGCGAAGTAGCCGGTGTCGCCGGCGAAGTAGTACTTCGTTTCACCAGAATCGATCAGCCACGAACACCAGAGCGATTCGTTCATGCCCTGATCGAAGCGACGCGACCAGTGCTGGGAGGGCAGGCAGGTGATCGTCCAACGTCCACGCTGCGCGCTCTGCCACCAGTCGAGTTCGACCACGTTCGGTCGGTCGCGCTCGCGGAACCAGTCGGCGAGCCCCAGCGGCACGAACCACTGCACGCTCGCGGGCAGAGCTTCGACGGTGTGCGCGTCGAGATGGTCGTAGTGGTTGTGCGAGATCACCGCGAAGGCATCGCCCGGGATCGCCGAAAGCGGTAGCCCCGGTGGCGTGACCCGCTTCACCGTCAGTGCCCTTGGGCCGAAGTGCGGATCGGTGAGGAAGACGTCGTCGCCGTCGTGCACCGCGAAGGTGGCGTGTCCCACCCAGGTGGCCCGGGGCATCGCTGCGAATCCCGCGAGTTCGCTGCCGTCGTTTTCGACCCGGGGGACTTCGGGTTCCATGCTCTTGTCGAACGGGTTCTTCGTAAAGAGCTTCCACTCCAAGAACTTCCAGACACTGGCGTCGAAGGGCTGCCAGGGGTTGAAGAAATCGCCGACCGCGCCGTGCGGCGCTTCGAGCAAGGTGACGGCGCTGGCGGGCCCGGGCGGCGCCTCGGCGTGGGTCGAGAGCGCGACCAACAGTCCCAACGTCGTCGCGAAGAGGGGCGGGGCAACCGCGAAGAAGAGCAAGCGGTGGTGTAGCATCGGCCCCCGTCGCCGCAGCCGCGCACCCTGCGAGCGCCCAAGGAGAGAACGATGAGAATCGGGATGATGTCGGCCGCCAGCCAGGGGCCCGAGGGAATCGACGCGGTCGTTGCCGAGGCGAAGCGCGCCGAAGAGGCGGGCTATGCCACGCTCTGGGTGCCGAACATCATGGGGCTCGACGCCATGACGGCGCTGGCCATCGCCGGGCGCGCGACGCAGCGGATCGAAGTCGGCACTGCGGTGGTCCCCACCTATCCGCGCCACCCTCATGCCATGGCCCAGCAGGCGCTGTCGACCGCGGCGGCCTGCGGGGGGCGCTTCAGCCTCGGGATCGGGCTCTCCCACAAGATCGTGATCGACGACATGCTCGGCATGTCCTACGAGAAGCCCGCCCGCCACATGGCGGAGTACCTCGAGGTGCTCGGCCCCCTGCTGCGCGGTGAAAGCGTCGATCACAAGGGCGAACTCTATCGCGTGAGCGCGCCGCTGCAGGTGCCCGGGGCGACCTCGGTCCCGCTGCTGGTGGCGGCACTCGGCCCCGTGATGCTGAAGCTCGCCGGCCGCATGAGCGACGGCACCATTACCTGGATGACCGGCCCGAAGACCCTCGCGGACCACATCATTCCGAAGATCTCGCAGGCGGCGTCCGCAGCCGGGCGCCCGGCGCCGCGCGTGGTCTGCGGCCTTCCGGTCCTGGTGGCGCGCGACGTCGCGGCGGCCCGGGAAACGATCTCGAAGGCGCTCGCGATCTACGGAACCCTGCCCTCGTACCGCGCCATGCTCGACCGCGAGGGTGCAGCCGCGCCCGGCGACGTGGCAATCTGCGGCGACGAGGCCCACGTCGAAGCGGCGCTCGATCACCTGGCCGAAATCGGCGTCACCGATTTCAACGCCTTCATCGTCCCGGTCGAGGAGGGTGCCTTAGAGCGCACCGAGGCACTGATCCGTGCGCGTGCCGGAGCGTCCCATTGAGCGAAGACGCGGTGCTCTACGCGTCTGCGGATGGCGTGGGCGAGATCACGCTCAACCGTCCCGGGAATCGCAACAGCATGACCGAGGACGTGCTGGAGGGCTTGCAGGCCGCCATCGAAAAGCTTCGCGCCGACGGCGATCTGCGCTGCGTGATCATCACCGGGCGCGGCCGAAGTTTTTGTGCTGGGGCGGATTTCAAGAGCGGCGCGCAGCGGGGGGGCGAGGGGCTGGCCCCGCACGAACGTTCGATGGCGATGTACGAACCCTTCCTCGGCGTGCTCGAGATCGAGGTCCCGGTGATCGCGGCGATGCAGGGCCACGCGGTCGGCGGCGGGCTCGGGCTCGCCATCGTCTGCGACCTGCGGGTGGCGAACGAGTCCGCGCGTTACGGTGCAAACTTTACGCGCCTCGGCTTGCATCCCGGGATGGCGACGACCTACATCCTGCCGCGGCTGGTGGGGTTGCCGCGCGCGGCCGAGTGGCTTTTTACCGGGCGCCTCATGAGCGGGGCCGAGGCCGCCGAAGCCGGGCTGGCGAACTACGCCTGTTCGGGGCCGGATGCTGTGCTCGAAAAGGCGCGCGAACTCGCGCGCGAGATCGCGTCGGCGGCACCGCTGGCGGTGCGCTGGACGAAAAAGTCTCTCTACCGCGGCATCGACTGGGATCCGCGCAGCGCCGCGGAGTTCGAGGCCCACGCCCAGTCGCGAACCCTCGAAACCTCGGACGCGAAGGAGGGCATCGCAGCGCTCCTTGAGAAGCGCGACCCGGTGTTTCAGGGTCGTTAGCAAGGCGACGTTCGCACGAGGAGTCGCCCACAAACGCCATGCAAGAAATCGAAACCGCTCGCGGATGGATCGAGGCCAGTCGCCGCATCGTGGTGCTGACCGGCGCGGGGATCTCGACGGATTCGGGGATTCAGGACTTTCGCGGACCCAAGGGCCTGTGGACGAAGAACCCGGCCGCCGAGAAGATGGCCTCGATCGAGCACTACCTGGGCGACCCCGCCGTGCGCCGCGCGGCCTGGCAGAACCGGCTGCACTCTCCGGCGTGGCAGGCGAAACCCAACGCCGGGCACTTCGCCGTGGCCCAGCTCGAACGGCTCGGCAAGCTCGAGGCGCTGATCACCCAGAACGTCGACGGTCTCCACCAGGCGGCGGGCAACTCGGCCGAGAAGGTGATCGAAATCCACGGCACGATTCACGAGGTGAGCTGCCTCAAATGCGGTGATCGCGCTCCGATGGAGCGCGCGCTCGAACGCGTGCGCGCGGGCGAAGAGGATCCGCCGTGTCGCAGTTGCGGGGGCATCCTCAAGTCCGCGACGATTTCGTTTGGGCAGTCCCTGATCGAGGAAGACCTTGCGCGCAGCCAGCGCGTCGCCGAAGACTGCGACCTGCTGCTGGCGGTGGGCAGCACGCTGGGGGTCTACCCGGCGGCAGGCGCGGTGCCGATCGCCCAGCAGGCGGGCGCACGCATCGTGATCCTGAACGCCGAGCCGACCGAACTCGACCACCTCGCCGACGTGCTGCTGCGCGGATCGATTAGCCAGATTCTCCCGCAGTTGGTCGCCGCAGCGCAGTGAAGCGCGCGCTCCGCATGGTCGCCGGTTTTGCGGCGGCACTCGCACTCGCGATGTTCGGTCTCGACGCCGCGGCGCATCTCGAATCGGTCCAGGGTTTTCTGCGCGCGAAGGCCCAGGCGGAGCTGGGCCCCGGGGTGCACTTCGAACACGTTTCGCCCGACTTCTGGCCGGGCCTGGGGGTGGCGCTCGAACACGTTCGGATCGAAGGAGCCGAAGCCGGTGGGGTCGACCTTCTGCGCGCGCGGGAGGTGGGCCTTGTCTTCCGCTGGTCCGCGCTTCTCGAGGGCCGGGTCGAACTCGGCGAGCTGACCTTCGAGGGGGCGGCGGTGCACCTGGTGGTGGCCCCCGACGGCTCGCTCGATGGTCTGGGGGTCGTGGCGAGCCTGGTCGGTGACGTGGGCGAATCCGGCGGACCCGGCGAAGTGCAGGCGGGCGGCGACACCGCCGCGGCGCCGCTCGAACTGCCGGCGATCTCTGCGACTGGGTCTTCGATCCACATCGTGATGGCGGGTGTCGACGCGGCGGCCCAGCGCGGGTTCACCCTCGACGATCTCGAACTCGATCTCGATGCGGCCAGGCCGGGGACCTGGGGGTCTTTCCACGGCGCCTTCGCGCTGGGCGAAGGACGCGCGTCGATTTCGGGGCGCCTGCGGCCGGGGGCGGGCGATCGCTCGTGGCTGGCCGCCGAAGTCGAAGTAAAGGTTGAGGCTTCGGGGCTTCCCGCCGCCGATGCTCTCCCCGAATTATTGCCCGGTCCCGCGCCCACCAAGGCCCTCGGAAAGGTCGACCTGCAGGCGGAGTTCGCCGGGCGCTTCGAGGACCTCCGGGGTTCGCTCGAAGTTTCGCTGGCGTCCGGTGGCCGTCTGCACTGGATCGGTCTCGGTCTCGAGGCGCCCGTCCGATTCCGTTCTGAACTGTCGCTAAAGGGGGATGCCCTCGAACTTTCGGCCGCGAGCGTCGACGCCGCGGCGCTGTCCTTTGCGGGCCTGCGCGGAACGAAGCTCAGCATCGCAATGCGCTATGCGAATGATCGGCTCGAGTTCTCGAAGGTCGAAGTTTCGCTCTACGCGGGAAGCCTGGCGGGCTCTGGCCACGTCGATCTCGACGATCCGCTTCGCTACCGGGCGAAGGCGAAGCTCGACGGCGTCTCGATGAAGGCGTTGCTCGCCGATCTCGCCCCCGACGAGGCGGCGCAAAAAGAACCGGAGGTGGGCTTCGATAGCCTGGCCGCGGAAGTCAGCGTCTTGGGGACGCGCCTCGACCCGGAAGACGCCTTCGCCGGCATGCAGGGTTCGGGGAGCCTGCGCCTCGCGGGGGGCACGATTCCGAAGGCCAGCATTGTCGGTTCGGTGGGCAGCGCGCTGCTCGGCTTCGTGCCCTCGATCCTGAAGCCGAAGAAGAAGTTGGTGTCGGTCTCGCCCACCGAGATCGACCACCTCACGGCGTCCTTCGTGCTCGCCGACTCGAGTTTCGAAGTCTCCGCTCTCGAATTCGTGACCAGCGATTACACTCTGAACGGCGGGGGTAAAGTCAGCGTCGCCGGCGCTCTCAACCTGTCGACGCAGATCCACTTCACCAGCGAGGGCATGCAGACGCTGCTATTCGCCACCGCGATCCCGCTGCCCACCGGCGAGCTCGATCTTCTTCCGGGTTTCCCGGTGCAGGTGCGCGGCAGCCTCGAAGACCCCGTCTTCTACCCGGAAATCCAGAAGCTTCCCACCCTGGCGGTCCAGCTGCTCTTCTCCCCGCTGCGCGGCATCGGCAAGGCACTCTTCGGCGGCTCCCCCACGCCCACCGACGCCAACTAGCCCGCCCGGCTGCGTGCGCCGCCCTGTGGTTTGGAAAAGAACTACAATGTAGTTACAATGGCAACGTGGTGCAGTTCCGATTCGAGTGGGATGCGAGAAAGAATTCCGCAAACCGGAGAAAACACGGGGTTTCCTTCGAAGAGGCGCAGACCGTGTTTTATGACGAGCGGGCACTGTTGGTCGAAGACGAGGAGAACGAGGAAGACCGATTCATCCTACTGAGCCTCGGCGCTGGTCTTCGCGCTCTGGTGGTTTGCCACTGCTACCGGAGCACGACTCGGTGATTCGAATCATCTCGGCGCGCCGGGCCAATCGAAACGAGCGACCAGACTTCGAACGGAGGGAGCGAACATGAAGAAGAACTACGACTTCTCGAAAGCGCGACGAAATCTCTATGCGAAGCGACTCAAGAAGCAACTCACCATTCGGCTGGACCAGGACACCCTGACCTACTTTCGCGAGTTGGCCGGTGAAGTAGAGATCCCCTACCAGACGCTGATCAACCTCTACCTCCGCGAGTGCGTCGCCAAGAAGAAGCGCCCTTCGCTGCGCTGGAAGAACGCGGGCTGATCGCCCCGCGATCATCCAACTGCGGGCCCCAGGCCGCCCGGTTCAGACCCCGATTCGCTCGATGGCGGCAAGGATCCGCTCGCTGGCTTCGCCGCGCAGTGCTTTCTTGGTCGCGGCGAAGGCGGTGGGGTCGAGGGCGGCCATCGCCTGGGCTTCGGCGAGAGCCACGGCTTCGAGGTCTTCCGCCGCAACCACGCGGTCGAGGTAGCCGGCTTCGACGGCGCCCACGGGATCGTAGATCTCGGCGTTCACTACCGAGCGCGATTGGTGCGGCAGCGCCAGCCGGGCGCGGGCGAACTCGACCCCGAAATCGGGGAGGGTCATGCCGATGGCGACCTCGTTGAGCCCGATCTTGAAGTTTCCTTCTACGCCGATGCGCCGGTCCGCGGCCATCAAGGTGATCGCACCCATCGCCAGGGCGTGGCCGGTCACCGCGAGCACGACGGGAATCGCTGAATCGTGCACGCGCAGGGCCATGCGCGCTCCCGACGCGACGAGCTCGAGCAGTGCGCGCCCGGGCTCCCGCATGAAGGAGAGGTCGAAGCCCGCGGAGAAGCGTCCGGGCCTCCCAGACCAGAGGATGCAGCGCGCTTCATCTTTCTCGGCGCGGTCGAGGGCGGCGTTCAGCGCCGCGAGCGAATCGGGCGAGAAGGTGTTCGCCTTGCCGTCGTCGAAGCGCAGGATCGCGATCGAACCATCGAGTTGGTACTGGATCGGGGAATCGGACACGCTCGCCCTCCTGTCCGCGCCGGCCGCGAAGATCGGCGGCAAAGCTTTCAGCGCGGCTTCGAGCCTAGCGCTCGAGCCGCTGCCCGGCTTCGAGGATTCGGAGCCGATTCTGCATCACCGCGACCTCGATCGGTTGAACCCCGGCGCGCGCCAGGGCGAGGGCGCGCTTTGCCGCCGACACCGCGGGGTCAAAGCGTCCGTTGCGGGCGAAGGCCGCTGAGAGGGTCGAGAGCGATTCGGCATCGTCCACGCCGCCGATGCGGACTGCCCACTGTGCTAGGTGGAGCGCGCGTGCGGCGTCCCCGGGTGCGGACGGGCCGGGCGCCGTGGCGAGGAGCCAGGCGCCGTAGCGCAGGCGCTCGCGCAACCCGGGCTCGAGTGCAATGGCCTGCACCATCGAGGCGCGGGCCTCGTCGTTTCGCGCGCGCCGCAGTCGTGCGAGGGCGTTGTAGTAGTGGGCCTCGGAGAACGCGGGGTCAAGCGCCACGGCCCGATCAAAAGCCTCGTTCGCTTCGCGAAAGCGTGCGCTTTCCGAGAACGCGAGTCCCGCGGCATGGTGGGTCGCGGCGACGTGCGGAGCGAAACGCACCGCCAGGGCATGCTGCGCGAGCGCGGCCTCGAAGTCTCCCTCGCCTCTGAGCAGGTTCGCGAGCGCGAGATGGGCTTCGGCGTAAACGGGGACGATGGCGACCGCGCGTTCGAGGCTTTCGATCGCCGCGCGCGGGTCGCCCGCGCGGCGCTGCGCCACCGCCAGGTTGTAGAGGTTGGTGGCCTGCATCCCGACGCGATCGATGTGGGGCCCATTCGCGAACAGCGCCAATCCGATCACCGCCACCGTGACGACGGCGAGCTTGCGCGGTCGGGTGCGAAACTCGCCGCGAATCCAGCCGGGTCCGCTGGCAAGCGCCGCGGCGGCGAAGGGTGCCAGCAGCGGGACCAACGGCAGGCGGTAGCGCGCGAGCACGAAGAAGAGCATCAGCGTTGCGGCGTAGGCCCCGAACATCGCATATAGCAACCACAAGTCGCGGCGACGGGGCCAGCTGACGATGACACCGAGCAGCGCCAGCGGTGCCAGCACCCCGAAGTGCAGGATCGCCCCGGTGGCGGCGAGGATCGGTGAATAGCGTGCGTGGGTGTACTGGTCTTCGGTGTCGATGATCTCGGTGGCGTTCCACAGCAGCGTGAACTTGCGAGCGAGCAGACCGAGCCAGTCGAGGGGGTGGTCCCGGATGGTGTCGAGCGAGCGATCGGTCCAGTAGGCCGAAATCTCGGCGGGCCCGAGTGTGCGCCCGAGCGCTTTCTCGGCCAGCGCGCGGCCATCGGCCCACTCCGAATCGCCGCGGCCCCAGACGAGGGGCTGGTAGGTGCCGTCTGCGCCCGGGTGGTTGCCGATGTAGAGGTTGTGGCCGAACTGCGAACTGGTGAGGTGGAACTCGCCCCCGACCCAGGCGTTGCGCAGGGCCACCGGTCCAAGCAGCAGGGCGGCGCCGAGCGCGACGGCCCCCGCCGCTGCGGCGCGACGGCGCAGGGGTTGGGAAGGGCGAAGCAGCAGCCACGCGACGAGCGCCACCCCGATCAGCAGCGCGTTCTCGCGGGAGAGCACCATCGCGCCGAGGGCAAGACCCGCGGCGAGGCAGAGGCCGACGCGCGGCCGGTCGAGGGTGCGCGAGCAGAGGTAAAGCAGGAGGCAGAGCAGGAAGGTGTCGAGGACCGATTTCTGTACCAGCGCGTCGTGGAAGATCGCCGGCGCGTAGAGCGCGAGGATCCCCCCAGCGACAATCCCGATCCAGCGCGACCGAAAGAAGCGCGCCGCGGCGAGGGCGAGCAGGCCGCAGGCGGCTGCCCCGAGCAGTGCCTGCACCAATCGAATCGTCCACAGGTCGTCGCCGACCGTCGTGTAAAGCGTCGCGAGGAAGTAGGGGTAGAGGGGTGCCTGGTAGAAGACACCTGCGCCGAGCCAATCGCCCGCGGCGATCTCCTGCGCCCAGGTGTGATAGCGCCAGGCGTCGCCGATGAAGGCGTCGAAGAGCGGCGACTGTTCGAGCGAGCGCAAGTGCGTGACGCGCAGCAGGAAGGCCATCAGCGCCACAGCGAGTGCACCCCAGAGCGAGAGGCGACTCGCGGCGTCTGCGGGATCGGGCGGGGTCGCGCTCACGATCGGCGGCGATTGCGTCGAAGCGCTGTCACTCGCTTGGCGTTTCGCCAGAGAGGAGCGCCTCGAAGAGCCGGGTCGCCGCATCGACCTGCGCCGTTTCGATGAACTCACGCGAGGTATGCGCCTGCTCGATCGAGCCGGGGCCGAGCACGACGCCGGGAAGCCCCGCCTCGGCGAAGGGGCCGGCATCGGTGCCGAAGGCGACGCTGGTTGTTTCCGGGGGAAGGCCAGCGCTTTCGAGGGCTTTGATACAGGAGCGGACCGCGGCGTGATCGAGGGGCGTCTCGAGCGGAGCCTTCGCCGCGCACAGCGAGATCGAGACACCGTCGACACCGGCCGCCGCGAGCACGCCTTCGATGTCACGCCGAATGCTCTCGGCATTCTCACCGGGGACGAGTCGGCGATCCAATTCGAGCCAGGCGGCATCGGGAACGATGTTGGAGGCGGTGCCGCCACCGGCGCGGCCAACCGATAGTGTCGGCGGACCGAGTTGCGGGTGGCTGCGCAGGGCGAGGTCGGCGGCGTGGTCGTCGAGCGCGGTGATCACCCGGGCCAGCGCCACCAACGCGTTTTCGCCGTCGTCTGGGGCCGAGGCGTGGCAGGCGCGGCCGTGGGTTTCGAGGCGCACGAAGGCCACGCCCTTGTGGGCATGCACAACCTGCAAATTGGTGGGCTCGCTGGCGAGCACCCAGTCGATGTCGAGGGCAGTCGAGGCGAAGGCCGCCAGCGAATCGTCGACCCCGAGGCCGCCGAACTCTTCGTCGGCCTCGCCGAGCAGCACGACATTGCGCCGCAGGCTGCCGTTCGCCGCGGTTTTCTCGAGGGCGGCCACGAACGCGGCCATGCCCGCCTTGGTGTCGCAGGAGCCGCGCCCCTGGAGGCGACCGCCTGTCACGACCGGATCGAAAGGGTCGATCTCCATGCCGTCAATCGGAACGGTGTCGATATGCGAGGCGAAGAGCAGGGTGTCGATGGCACCCGAGACCGTCACCTCGGCGACGACGCTCTGGCGATCCCCTTCGCCGATGCAGCGTGCGTCAAAGCCCATGCCGCGAAGCTGCTCCAGCAGGTGCTCGGCGAGCCGCGTCTCTCCGGCGATCGCGGCCGGCATATCGCTGCGTCCCATCGGGTTGACCGAGGGAATCGCGACGTAATCGCGCAGCAGTTCGATGCTCTTTGAGTAGCTCACGCTTTCCCGATGATCGCGGAGCCGCGACCGTCCTGCAAAACTGCCCAAAATCGGAGATTCGGGGAACGGCGGGGGGGAACGGGGGCGCCGAAAAACAGGGACGGGTTTTTTTCGAAAAACGGAAAACGGGGACGAACGGAAAACGGGGACGGGTTTCTTTTTTTCTTTTTTCCTTTTCGAATGTCCAGGCGGCTGGCTCGCGCTTAGGTGGACTCGAAAAGGAAAAAAAGAAAACCCGTCCCCGTTTTCGAAAAAAGAAAACCCGTCCCCGTTCTCGGCGGTCTCGGCCCGGGCTAGTGCAGGGCGCTGGGCATCAGGAGGTCGAAGGAAGCGATTCGCGCCAGGAAGGTCGAGCCGTCGCGCCGCAGCATCTCGTAATGGCCGGTCATCGAGCCAAAGGGGGTCGGCAGGGGGCAGCCCGAGGTGTATTCGAAGGTCTCGCCCGGGGCGAGTTCGGGTTGCTCACCCACCACGCCCTCGCCGCGGACCTCTTCGACCCGGCCGGTCGCGTCGTGGATCAGCCACTGGCGGGCCTGGAGGGTCAGGGTTTCGTCGCTCTCGTTCGAGATGCGAATGGTGTACAGGAAAAACCAGCGACCGGTTTCGGGGCTCGAGTGAGGCGGCGAATAGCGCGCTTCGACCGAGACCCGCAGGCCATCGGTCAGGGCGTCAGAAGTGGTGACGGGGAACGCTTCTTCGGGCATCGCCCCTGAGGCTAGCACCCGGCGGTGCGCCCCCTTTCGCGGGCGGCGGCTATGCTCGGCCCATGGCGATCCGCGCAATCGTCTTCGACCTCTTCGATACCCTCGTGGATCTCTCGATGGAGAGCCTTCCGCGCACCCGGGTGGGCGGCCGGGAGTTTCCCTCGACCCTCGAAGGCCTTCACCGTGCGGCCACCGAGGGTGGGATGCGTCCAGACCTCGACCTCGAGGAGTTCGCGGCTGTCTTGCTCGATATCGACCGCGCGCACCGCAAGACACGCCACGCCGAAAACCGTGAGTTCCCCACCATTGAACGCTTCGAGATTCTCTGCGACCGCCTCGATCTGCACGCCCCGGGGCTCCCCGAGGCTCTGACGCAGATCCACATGAAATTGCTCCGCGGCTGCGCCTCGCTGCCGGGGCATCATCCCGAAGTGCTCCGCGCGCTGCGACGCCGCGTGCCGCTCGCGCTGTGTTCGAACTTCAGCCACTCCGAGACGGCCCTCGCCATTCTCGAGGATTACGGCCTCGCCCCGCATCTCGACGTCGTCGTCATTTCCGAGGACGTGGGCTTTCGCAAGCCCGATGCGTCGATCTTCGAAATCGTTCTCGAGCGACTCGGCGTGGCCCCCGGCGAGGCGCTGCACGTCGGCGACAACCTCGACGCCGACGTGGGCGGAGCCTCTGGTGCTGGAATGCAGACGGCCTGGCTGACGCGCCGGGTGCGCGACCCGTTACGCCGCCTCGAAGCCCATGACGGCAAGGCGCCCCAGTACGAGATCGGCGATCTGGGAGAGCTCGCGGCCCTCGTCGACGCGGCCTGACGCACGCTCGGCCGTGCGCGACCGCGCTACAAGGGAACGACCGGAATCGGTTCCGCGAGCACGAAGAGAAAGACGTGGTAGACGAGCACCGTGGTGTAGAGAAGCAGCAAGCCCTTCATGCCGAGCCGCGCCAGTCGGAAGTTTTTGTGGACGGTGAGGAACAGGAGCCAGACACCGACGATCGCGCACTTCGCGGCGACGAAAACAAAAGGGCCGTGGCCCAGCAGCCAGGACATCAGCGGGTTTCCCTCGATGCCCCCGCGTCCGACCCAGTCGAGCGTGAAGTAGGCGTCCGCCACGTTGATCAAGACGATCGCCAGCAGCAGGATGGCATCGCCCACGCGATAGCGATCGACGTAGAGACCGTCGCGCTCGGCATCCCGGCGCGCGTCGGTGCGCCGCCCGGGTGAACGCAGGGCATCGGCCCAGCGCGTGCGCCGACGCCGCCGCTCGGCGCTCTGGCGCCTTCGCGGAAGGGGGCCGCTGGTAGCGCCCTCCGCTTCGATCGCACTGCTCTCGAAGGCGTGGCATTCCTGCGACGGCTGCACGTCTCCCCCTGGCCTCCCTATCGGTCGCCTCGGCCAGTAACTCGAGCGAATTCTCGGTGTGGCGCCAGGGAGGGGCTTCTAGTTGCCGTCCGGGATCAGGATTGCGCGCGCGTGCTCGGTATCGAAATATTCGCGCACTTCGGAAATCAGGCCGCCGCGTAGCACGAGCAAGAAGTGATATTCCTGTTCGTAGCGCTGCCCGCTGGCGTGCAGGCCGTGGCCCCGGGCTTCGACGGCCACCCGGTCTGGCTCGGCGGTCGTCCCCCGGAGTTCGAAGTTCAGCCCATCCGGGAAGGCTCCCAGCAGGCCTTCGCACAGCGCGCGCACGGCGGCTCGCGGGTGCCGTCCCGAAATGGGGAGCGAACCGGCTGTCCACACCGTGGCGTCCTCGGTGTAGAGCGAGAGGATGCGGTCGGCGTCTCCGCTCGAGAGCGCCTCCAGAAAATCGGCAGCCAGCTGCCTCGAAGCATCGATTTCGTCCGGCATTGGCTTCCCTCCCCCCTGCGTGCGATACCGCGATCTTGGAGACCCGGATCCTCAAGTGCAACCCCGCCACCTCGTGCAGGCGAAGCGGTATGCTCTGCTCGCTTCGCGGCGCGCGGCGATTTCGGCCGGCACCGGCTTGGGAGCAGTCCGGGCCTGGAACCCACGCACAGGGGGCAACATGGCGATTCGGTGGTTTCTCGCGCTTTCGACGCCGATCTGGCTCGGCTACGGGATCTACTGCTTCCTCGAGCCGGGTTCGCTTGCAGGCGCTGCCGGGATCGAGGCGCTGACCGCCACCGGCACCACCGAATTGCGCGCGATGTATGGCGGGCTGCAGGCCGCCCTCGGCGTTCTCTGCCTCTGCGGTGTCCTTTGGGTGTCGATGCGGCGTCCGGCCCTCGTCGCGCTCTCGTTCATGACCGGTGGGCTCGCGCTGGCACGCTTCTCCGCGGCCTTCGTCGATGGCAGCTTCGGCGAGTACTCGAACTTTGCCCTCGTCTTCGAGGTGACCTCCAGCGCAATCGCGATCGGCCTCCTGCGCAGCGGGTCGCGCGCCGAGTTGGGCCTGTGAGCGCAGCCTGCCAACATCTTTCGCGGGTGTCGTTCGGGTTCGGAGGGACGCTTCCCGGATGAATCCGATCGAGTCCTGGGTGCGCCCGCTGGCCGACGTGCTGAACGGGTTCGTTTTTTTCTCGCTCTCACTGGCCGGGACCGAAGTCCCGATGGTCGTTGCCTGGCTGGTGCTCGGCGCGGTCTACTTCACCTGGCGCTTCCGCTTCGTCGGTGTTTGGGGCTTTGCCCACGCCCTCTCGCTGGTGAGGGGGCGTCACACCCGACCGGGCGGCTCGGGCGAGGTCTCGCATTTCCAGGCCCTGGCGACCGCGATCTCCGGAACCGTCGGAGTCGGGAACATCGGCGGCGTCGCCATCGCCGTCTCGGTGGGCGGCGCGGGTGCCGCCTTCTGGATGATCCTCGCTGGCTTTCTCGGGATGTCGACGAAGTTCGTCGAGTGCAGCCTGGGTGTGATCTACCGGCGAGAGAACGCCGATGGCAGTGTTTCGGGCGGTCCCATGTACTACCTCGAGCGCGGCCTTGCCGAGCTCGGCCGCCCGCGGCTCGGCCGCGCGCTCGGCATCTTCTATGCGTGCGGCATCGTGATCGGCTGCATGGGCATCGGCAACATGTTCCAGTCGAATCAGGCCTTCGTGCAACTTGCCGGTGTCACCGGGGGCGAGGCAGGCTGGCTGGGACAGCGCGGCTGGCTCGTCGGCAGTGTGCTCGCGGCCATCGTCGGGGCCGTCATCATCGGCGGAATTCGGTCGATCGCGAGCGTCACCGCGCGCCTCGTTCCGCTGATGGCGGTGATCTATCTCGTCGGCGCCTACGTGGTGATCGCGCTCAACTTCGAGGCTATTCCCTGGGCGCTCGAGGCGATGGTGACCCAGGCCTTCGAGCCGAGCGCCGTGGGCGGTGGCGCCATCGGTGCCGTGGTCGTCGGCTTTCAGCGCGCGGTGTTCTCGAACGAAGCCGGCATCGGTTCGTCGAGCATCGCCCACGCAGCGGTACGAACCCGCGAGCCGATAACCGAGGGCTTCGTTTCGCTACTCGAGCCCTTCGTAGACACATTGGTCATCTGCCTGGCCACCGCGCTGGTGATCCTCACGACGCAGTATTACGAGCCCGACTTTGCGAGTGAGCTCGGCGGCATCGAGATGACCTCCGCCGCCTTCGAGCGCCGGGTCTCGTGGGCACCGATCCCGCTGGCCATCGCGGCGATCCTCTTCGCGGTCTCGACGATGATCGCGTGGTCGTACTATGGGCTGAAGGGTTGGACCTACCTGGTGGGCGAGGGGCGTACTGCGACCATCGGGTTCCAGGCTGTCTTCTGTCTCTTCGTGGTGCTCGGCGCCGTGATCCAATTGGAGGCGGTGCTCGAGATCTCCGACGCACTCGTCTTCCTGATCTGCGTGCCGAACGTGCTCGGGCTGGTGCTGCTGGCTCCCGTGGTGAGGCGCGAGCTCGACGCCTATTGGCGACGCCGAAACGACGCCTAGAACGGAAAACCCCGCCGGGCGGCTTGTGCCACCGGGCGGGGTTGATTTTTGAAGCGAGGCCTGCGTCGGCCCTTTTTCGCGCTCAGCAGGCCTCGAAGAGCGAAGCCAGACCCTGGCCGCCACCGATGCACATGGTGACGATGCCGTAGCGCTTGCCGTCGCGGCGCAGTTGGCGCAGCAGGCCGCCGGTCATGCGCGAGCCGGTCATGCCAAAGGGATGACCGATCGAGATGCTGCCGCCCATCGGGTTCAGCTTTTCGTTGGGGATGCCGAGTTCGCGCTGGCAGTAGAGCACCTGCGAAGCGAAGGCCTCGTTGAGTTCGACGATGTCGATGTCGTCCATGCTGAGGCCGCTCCGCGAGAGCAGCTTCGGCACCGCGAAGGCCGGTCCGATGCCCATCTCTTCGGCGCCGCAACCCGCCACGGCGGTGCCGCGATAGACAGCCAGCGGCTCGATGCCGAGGGCCTTTGCGCGCTCCGCCGACATCAGCACGGTGGCCGATGCGCCGTCGGAGAGCTGCGAGGCGTTGCCCGCGGTGACCGTGCCCCCCTCTTCGGCGGGCTTGAAGACCGGCTTCAGTGAAGCAAGCCCCTCGAGGGTCGTGGTCGGGCGATTGCATTCGTCCTGTTCGACCACGAAATCCTCGTCGAAGGGCTCCTCGCCCTTCTTCATCACCTTGCGCGTCACTTTCAGCGGTGCGATCTCTTCGGCGACAAACCCCGCCTCCACGGCCGCGGCATAGCGCTGCTGGCTCTGGAGTGCGTAGGCGTCCTGGTCCTCGCGCGAGACGTTGTAGCGCTCGGCCACGACCTCGGCGGTGATGCCCATCGGGAAGTAGAGGCCGGGGAAGCGCTCGCGCGCCGTGGCGCTGACCATTCGATTCGTGTTCTGGGAGCCGTCCTGCATCATCGTGATGGTCTCGACACCGGCGCCGATCGCCACGTCGGCACCTTCGTTGATGATCGAGTGGGCAGCCATCATCACCGCCTGGGAGCCCGAGGAGCAGAAGCGGTTCACGGTGGTGCCGGCGACTTCCTTCGGAAAACCCGCGGCCATCGCCGCGATGCGCGCCATGTTCATGCCCATGCAACCCTCGGGGTGGCCGGTGCCGAGGATCACATCCTCGATCTCTCCGGGGTCGAGGTTCGGGACGCTGGCCACCGCTTCGCGCAGCACGTGCGCGGTGTAGTCGACGGGTTCGGTCAGGTTGAAGGAGCCACGGTGGGCCTTGGTGAGGCCAGTGCGCAGGCTCTGGACGACGACGGCTTCTCGAGCCATAGGGGGAACCTCCAGAAAGTGTGGGGATGGAAAAGGGCGGATTGTTTTTCGGCGCGCCGGAGCATAACGCGTCCCGCGGTCGCTGGGGGAAGCCGCCAGGGCGCTGCCCGGGGCACCGAAAAGTGCCGAAACATCCTGTGGAAACAGGGCTTTGGCGTTGGTCTCAGACGCCGAAACCGAGCGCCTGGGGGCGGAAGCCCGGGAAGGTGTCGGGCGGCGGGGTGGCGCCGAGGTGGCCCTTGAGAACCTCCCACGCCACCGAACGGTAATCGCTGGTGACTTTGAGGTCGCGGCCCTCGCTGAGGTCGCGTTCGCGCAGGCCCGGCCAGTCGCCGTAGACCCCGCCGCGCACGCGCGAGCCGGCCACCAGGGCCACGCTGCCGTGGCCGTGGTCCGAGCCGCGGCTGCCGTTGGGGGCCACGGTGCGACCGAATTCGGTGTGGACGAAGACCTGCCACTCGCGGCGCCCCTCGAGGCCCGCAGCGAGGTCGGCAATGGCCGTCCCCAGGTCGGCGATGTGGTTCGCCATCTGTCCCTTTTCGGTTCCCTGGTTCTGGTGGGTGTCCCAGCCGTCGCTCTCGAGAAACGCCGTGTCGATCGGCAGCCCAGCCGCTTCGAGCGATAGCAATTCCGAGACCCGGTGCGTCAGCTCGCCGCCGCGGCGCCCGCGTCTGCGATGGCGTGGACCACCGCGGCGCTCCCCGAAGTTGCGCTCCCCGAAGCTGTGCTCCCGGAAGTTGCGTGCCACCTTCGATTCGAATTCGGCGAGGGCTTCGAGTGCAAGGGTCCCCGAGCGGGACAGATCGCGGTCGGGCTCGGAGCCGTAGTCGAGGGCCAGGCGCCTTCGCGCCTCGTCGCTGGCCCCGGGGAGGCCGAAGTCTCCGGCGTCGGCGAGGGCGAAGCTGCCCGAGCCCGCAAGCGAGAGCGGGCGCATCGAAGTCAGCGCGACCGAGGCGAAGGGGTTCGACTCCCGTTCGCGGCGGAGACCGCGCGCCAGCCAGCCGCTGTGCAGCCGCGGCGAATCGCCTTCGCCGGCTTCCACGAGATCTTGGGCTTCGAAATGCGAGCGATTGACGCGGGGCGAACCGCAGGCATGGATCGCGGCGAGGTGACCGGCCTCGACCAGCGGCTGAAGGGCTTCGAGCCGCGGGTGCAGACCAAAACCCGTGGCGAAGGGCAGACTCTTTTCGAGCGCGAGCGAAGCGCGTGCCCGGGCGTAATTGCGGTCGCCGGTCGGGGGCACCAGGTGCAGGCCGTCGGCGGCACCGCGCAGGAAGATCACCGCCAGGAAGGGCGGGCGTTCGCTCCGGCCGAGCGCCTGGGCCACGGCGCCGTCGAGCCACAGCGGCGCCAGGCTGGCGGCGGCCAGCCCCCTCGCGCCGAGGTCGAGAAAACTGCGCCGGGTGAGGCCGAAATTCGCCAACCGTGCTGCGTTGGTGCGCTCGTCTAGGCCCATTGAAAACTCCTCGACGCAATCGACAGCGCCACCGCTTCCGAGCGCCGCAGGTCACGCGTGGCGGTTGCGGCCTCGAGTCCCGCCGAACCCAGGCGTGTTCCCGGGATCCGATCGCGTGCCAGCGCGAAACCGAGGTTCATGCGCTCGAGCACCGCGCCGGGGTCGATCCAATGCCGCGCGGCTTCGGGGTAGCCCGCCGGCGATCGTGCACCGAAGGGGACTTCGCCCATGCGCTCGAGGGTTCGCAGGGCACCCGGGCCGCCGTCGGTCGAGCCGCCGGTGGCGCGCAGCGCGCTGGCGAAGAGTCGCAGCGGCGTCTTGAGCTTGCGGTTATCCGGTGCGGCGAATTCCGGCGAAGTGAAGATCACGCGCAGCACTTCCGCGATCTCCCCGTCGCGCTCGAGATAACGGCGCGCGGCGCGCTCGACCAATGCCGGGGGCGGCGCATCGGCGACGAAACGCTGCACCAGCTTCGCTGCGAGGTGCCGCGCGGTGGCCGGGTGACGGGCCAGCCGGCGCAGCACGAGGCGCCCTTCGTTTTCGCCCGCCTCGCGGATGCGCTGCCCGAGGACGCGCTTCGAACCCGGCACGTGGAGGGCATCCCGGTAGCGGTAGGTAGGGTTGTCACGGCTCTCGAGTGACCAGCCGGTGAAGACTGCCGCGACCGCGACGACGTCGTCCTGGTCGTAGCCACCATCGACGCCGAGGGTGTGGAGTTCCAAGAGCTCGCGCGCGTAGTTCTCGTTGATGCCCCCCGCCCCGCGGCGCAGCGCTCGCCGGGCCCTTCGATCGCGGCGATCGAGATCGGCGATGGGCGCGGTCGAATTCCAGTTGTCGAGGTAGATCAGCATCGCCGGGCTCTTCGCGGTGGCGACGAGCAGATCTTCGAAGCGACCGAGAACGAAGGGCCGAAGCACGGAGTCGAGGTAGTGCGGCAACGTCGGGCCGAGCAGCGGCTTGCGCCCGCCGACGCTGAAGTGGTTGGCGAAGAAGTCGAGCATCACTTCAGCCAGGCCCCGCTGGCCGTGGACCGCGCGCACCAGGCGCGCGCCGGACGCTTCGAGGCCGATGCGCCGCGAAACCCGGGACATCTCGCGCTTCTCTTCCTGGCTGGGAGGGCGGGGGCGATGGCCCATGGCGTTCATGCTCATCGGCGTGATGCCGACGAGAAGCTCGGCCGGGTCCCGACCCAGGCTCGAAAACGCCCGCAGCCGCCTGGCGAGGTCGCTGTCGTCGCTAGCGCCGGGCTGCAACTGGTTTTCGAGCCAGTCACCGGGGCCCAGGGCGTCGAGGGCGGCGCGGTCGCCGGGCCTTGCGCCGAAGGTGGCGCGCGAGAGCAGACGAGACGCCTGGAGCGAGGGTTCCATGCCCGCTGCAACCCGAAGCCGGTGGGGCGGTTGCGAAGTTTTCGCGGTGACCGCCCAGCGGCTGCGCGGAAACCGGCGCTAGTAGCTGTAGAACCTGTCCTCGGGTTTCCCTCGTCGCTTCGCTCACTTGGGGCGCGAAACCAATCCAACGGCAATGCGGCGCGCTGCTTCCCTCGTGTGCTTCACACCGGCGAGGGCACTGCCTCCGCACCCTGGATTGGACAGGAATTGGACAGGCGGGAAGTCGGCTTTAGCGCCGCCTTCGTCGCATCCCCAGCCCCATCATTCCA
>Ga0209554_1000758_pt1 | contig 26559 bp, 23 predicted proteins | sample MarorgKNORR_S2LV_5_FD_188221 | JGI IMG/M metagenome (GOLD analysis project Ga0209554, IMG submission 188221) | Marine microbial communities from the Southern Atlantic Ocean, analyzing organic carbon cycling - Bottom_A/KNORR_S2/LV (SPAdes) (version 2) | ecosystem: Environmental > Aquatic > Marine... | reverse complement strand
GACCCACAACGACCGGCCCCCAGCAAAGACTTCTCAGAAATAATCCAGATGGGTCGCCAGCAGCTCCTCGCCCGATGGCGTCACCGTCGTGAACCCGCCGCCCGCCACGTCAGAACGCACCAGCGCCAGTGCCAGGTTCGACCCGTGCCTCGGCGACCACACCGCCACCCGCACCTCGCCCGCCCGCTCGCCGGCAAGCGACACCACCGGCCACGGGTGCTCGCTGGTCGCCGTTAGCCGCTCGCCCGACAGCAGCACCGTCACCAGGCGCCTGGCCGGACCGCGCTCCCGCTCGGCCAGCAGGGCCGCCTTCCCCACGAACGAATCCGCCCGGTCCAGCGACAGGAACCGCCCCAGCCCCACCTCCAGCGGCGTCGCCTCTCCCCCGCAGTCGGCCCGATAGGAGAACAACCCCGACTCGATCCGCTCGTTGAGCGTCGGCCCGCCCGGATGGATGCCGAACGGCTCCCCCGCCGCCCACACGGCCTCCCACAGATCCAACCCCCGCGACCCGTCGGTCAGGAACAGCTCGAACCCTCCCTGCCCGCTCCACCCCGAGCGACACAGCACGAACGGGATCCCCTCGTGCTCCACCTCGACGAACCCAAAGAACGGGATGTCCCGCACCCACTCCCCCAGCAACGCAGCCACCACGTCCTCGGCCCGAGGCCCCTGCACGCCCAACGGCGACACGTCGGGCTCGAACACCCGGCAGTCGAGCCCCCGTTCGGCGCCAATCGCCCGGATCCACAGCAGCAGGTCGCTGTCGGCGATCGAGAACCAGAACCGGTCCTCGGCCAGCTTCAGGATCATCGGGTCGTTGAGCAGCGTCCCGTCGTGGTCGCAGATCGGGGCGTAGCGCACCCGCCCGACCGCGCACCCGGCCATGTCGCGGGCGGACACGTACTGCACCAGTTCGAACGCATCCGGCCCCACCACCTCGACCTGGCGCTCGCACGCCACGTCCCACAGCGACACCCGCTCGACCAGCGCCTCGTACTCGGCGTCCGGGTCCCCGAACGACGCCGGCATGAACATGTGGTTGTAGGTCGTCATATGGGTCAGCCCGTGGGCGACCAGCGCATCGAAGTACGGCGACTTGCGAACCCGGGAGCCCGGCCCGATCGAGAAGCTCACCAGTCCGGCTCGCTCACCCCGTGCCGGTACTGGCCGGCCGACGACGCCTCCAACGGCGTGTTGCCGAGGATCAGGTCGGCGGCCTTCTCCGCCAGCATCATCACCGGGGCATAGATGTTGCCGTTGGTCAGCGTCGGCATCGACGACGCATCGACGACCCGCAGGCCACCGGTGCCATGCACCCGCATCGACGCCGGGTCGAGCACCCCCAGGTCGTCGGTGCCCATGCGGGCCGTGCACGACGGGTGCAGCGCCGTCTCGGCATCCTTGCGGACCCAGTCGAGCACCGCCTCGTCGCTCTCGACCTCCGGACCGGGCGACAGCTCGCCGCCGTTGAACTCGTCGAACGCCGGCTGGTTCATGATGTTGCGGGCAATGGCGATGGCCTCCGCCCACTCCTGGCGATCCTCGGGGGTCGACAGGTAGTTGAACTGCATCTTCGGCTTGGCGAACGGGTCGTCCGAGGCGATCCGCACCCAGCCCCGACTGTTCGAGAACATCGGACCGATGTGGAACTGGTAGCCGTGCCCGGCCGACGGCACCGACCCGTCGTAGCGGATGGCGATCGGCAGGAAGTGGAACATCAGGTTCGGCCACGGCACGTCGTCGTTGCTGCGCAGGAAGCCGCCCGCCTCGAAATGGTTGCTGGCGCCGGGCCCCCGACGGGCCAGCCACTGCAGCCCGATCCACGGCTTGCGCCAGTGCGCCAGCTGCGGCGCCATCGACACCGGCTGCGTACAGGAGTACTGCACATAGACCTCGAGGTGGTCCTGGAGGTTCTCGCCCACCCCGGGCACCTCGACCACCTGCTCGACACCCGCCGCTGCCAGCACCCCGGCCGACCCGATCCCCGACAACTGCAGCAGCTGCGGCGAGTTGATCGCCCCGCCGCACAGAATCACCTCGGCGGCCCGGGCCACCTGTCGGCCGCCCGACCGCGAGCCACGCCGCCTCACGTACTCCACCCCGACCGTCTGCGACCCCTCCATCACCAGCTTCGTGGCATGGGCGTGCGTCACGACATCCAAATTCGGCCGCCGCAGCACCGGATGCAGGTACGCCCTCGCCGCCGACAGCCGCCGCCCCCGGTACACGTTGCGGTCGAAGGCGTTGAAGCCCTCCTGCCGATAGCCGTTGACATCGGTGGTCATCGGGTGCCCCGCCTGCCGCACCGCCTCGAAGAACGCCTCGAACAGCGGGCTGGTGGCCGGCCCCCGCTCGAGCTTGAGCGGACCCTCGCCGCCCCGCCACTCGTCCTCGCCGGCGATGCAGGTCTCCATGCGCCGGAAGTACGGCAGGCAGTGCGCCCAGTCCCATGCCTCGCAACCGGGCGTGGCGGCCCAACGGTCGAAGTCCATCGGGTTGCCCCGCTGGAAGATCATCCCGTTGATGCTCGACGATCCGCCGAGCACCTTGCCCCGTGCGTGGTACACCCGCCGACCGCCCAACTCGGGCTCGGGCTCCGACTCGTACTGCCAGTCGTAGAAGCGGTTGCCGATGCCCATCGACAGCGCAGCCGGCATGTGGATCACGACGTCCCAGCGCCAGTCCATCCGCCCCGCCTCGAGCACCAGCACCCGGTTCGACGGATCGGCGCTGAGCCGGTTGGCCAGCGCACACCCCGCCGACCCACCACCGACGATCACGAAGTCATACGTGCGCTCAGGCAATGCGGATCCTCGGTGCGGTTGGCTGACTCTCGACTACGAGAGCCCGAGCCCGGAGGTTACCCGTCAGCCATGTGAGGCCTCACTGACAGGCCGATGCGCAGGGATACTCTTCACCCATGGTCAGGACCGTTTCGGATCGGCATCTGTGCGAAGAAATTTCAGCGCTACTCGACGGCGTCACCGAACACGGTGAACGTGTCGTCGTGACGAGGAACGGCGGTCCGACTGCCACACTCGTCGACATCGACGAGTTCGAGTCGCTCCTGGAGACCGTCGAGGTGCTCTCCGACCCCGAGACCCTCGCTGCCCTCGCCGAGAGCCTGGAGAACTTCGAACGCGGCGACTTCATCACCTTGGAAGAACTCCGCGCCAAACCTGCAGAGCGGCAGCCGACAGGAGACTGACGCTTCAGCCCCTCGCGGCTGAGTCGAGGGCTTCGACGGCTTCTCCCAGGGCTGCGGCACACACGGCCAGCGAATCCGGCGAAGTCGAGTTGGACGGCGTGTCCTGCGGCGTGTGGAACCACGGACCGGCACCGGTCACCGACAGCAGCGGCGACCCCGTCTGGCACCACACCTCCCCCTCGCCCAACCAGGCATCCGGCTCCGGCACGAACGACCAGGCCCCCGGCGTCATCGCCTCTCCCACAGCCTCCACGGCCGTCGAGCCGCCACAGAATGCCACCCGGCTCGTGGCCAGGGAACGCACGCCACCATCGCCGTAGGCCTCGGACGCCACATCGGCGCCCACGTGCACGATCGCCGTGGCATCAAGGTTCCGGTCGGCCACCCAGCGCCTCACCCCGTCGTAGAGCAGCTCATGACCCGACGTGGACAACACCAGCAACGGACGGTCAGACAGTCGCTCGACCAGGTCGAGGAACACCGCCAACCCCGTGCCCCGCTCACCGGCGCACCCGAACCAGCCGGTCATCGGCGTGGTGAGCAGCAGCGGCCGCCCCTCGACCCCGTTGGAGGCAACCACGTTGGCCGTGGTGCCCGGCGTCGTCTCGGCGGTCAGGTCGACCCGGATACGGCTCCCCTCCGCACCGTCGAGACGTCCGGCCTCACGCCCAGGGACCAGAACGATCGGAAAGCCCGTCTCCTCGCCAGGAGCCCGATTGACCCCCACCAACGACCCATGTGGATGATCGGTCGCAAGGACCGCCGACGAATATCCCGAAGCCTGCGCCGCTCCGGCGACCGCCTCGAACGACTGCTCGCCGCCGAATCCGACCGAATATGCGGCAGCCAGCACCGGCCCCCCGGGCACCGGACCCTCCCACTCACCGTGCAGCGCCAGGTGCTCGATCGGCTCGTCGTCGATGGTGACATCGCCGTGGGCCTGCCAGCGGTCGAACCCGTAGGCGGACACCTCGACCGTGAGCCCTCGATCGGCGAGCTGCTGGGCCACCCATTCGGTCGTCGCGTGATCGACCCCGGAACCCGTGCGGTGGTCGCCGAACGCGGCGTATTCCTCCACGAGTTCGAAAAGCTGGTCCCCTTCCATGCCCCCTGACCGTACCCAACCCTCGGGCCAGCGTCGACACCCACCTCCCCGTAGTGTCTCCCCATGCCCGACGAAGTAGCCAACAACGACGCCACCGCCCCCAAACCCCTGTTCCGGGGCGTCGCCCACCGTGTCGCATTCACCGCAGCGCTGACCCTCGCACCGATCATGGTGGTCCGTGCACCGGGCATCGCCCCCCGCTTCGTGACCGCCCTCTACTGCCTGTCGATCGTCGCCCTCTTCGGCATCTCGGCCCTCTACCACCGGGTCAACTGGGGCCCCAGGGGCCAGCGGGTGATGCAGCGCTTCGACCACGCCACGATCTTCGTCGCCATCGCCGCCACCTACACCCCGGTCGCCGTCTTCGTGCTCTCGCCCTGGGCGGCCAAGCTGGTCCTGTCCATGGTCTGGGGTGGCGCCCTCATCGGAACCTGGGTCCGCCTGCGCTTCCCCGACGCACCGACGCCGGTCGTCGCCATCCCCTACCTGCTCGTCGGCTGGTGCCTGCTCCCCGTGGTAGCCGACGCCTGGCACCACCTCGGCGTGGCCGGCTTCCTGCTGCTCCTCATCGGCGGGCTCCTCTACACCACCGGCGCCATCGTCTACGCGTTCCGTTGGCCCGACCCCTGGCCGGCCACCTTCGGCTTCCACGAGGTCTTCCACGCCTTCACCATCGTCGCAGCCGCCCTCCACTACATCGCCTTCGCCTTCATCGTGCTCCCCATGGCGACATGAACGCGCTGCCCACGACTCCCGACGCTCCAGCCTTCGAACTTCGCTCCGGCGAGTCCTGGCGCGACCCGTTCGCCATGTACCGGGCGCTGCGCGACCTCGACCCCGTGCACCGGGTCGAGGCCTCCGGGCCGACCGGGTCCTTCTGGTTCCTCTCCCGCTTCGACGACGTCTTCACGGCGGTCCGAGACACCGACACCTTCTCGTCGGCCCACGGCCTCACCGTCGATCCGGACGCACCCGGCACCCAGATGGGCGACGCCACCCCGATCGTCTTCATGGACCCACCCGACCACACCACCATGCGCCGACTCGTGAGCCGGGGCTTCACCCCCCGCCAGGTGACGGAACTCGAGGACGGGATCCGCGCCTTCGTCGTCGAACGCATCGAGCGGCTCCGCGAGGCCGGCGGCGGCGACATCATCGCCGACCTGTTCAAGCCGCTCCCCTCCTACGTCGTCGCCCACTACCTCGGCGTGCCATCCGAGGACCGCACCCGCTTCGACGGCTGGACCGAGCAGATCGTGGCCGCCGCAGCGCAGGGCAACGTCGGCGCCACCGAGGGCATCGCCGACCTGCTCGCCTACTTCTCCGAACTCATCGAAAGGCGTCGCACCGACCCCGGCGACGACATGGTCTCGCACCTGGTCTCCCTGGGCGAGGAGAACGCGTCGATCCTCTGGGTCCTGGGATTCGCCTTCACGATGGTCACCGGCGGCAACGACACCACCACCGGCCTGTTGGGCGGTTCGGCGGTGCTCCTCAGCGCGCACCGCGACCAACGCCTGCGCCTTATCGACGACCCCGACCTACTCCCCGGCGCCGTCGAGGAACTCCTGCGCCTCACCTCCCCCGTGCAGGGGCTGGCACGAACCACCACCAGAGACGTCGAGGTCGGCGACACCATGATTCCCACCGGCGACAAGGTCCTCCTCGGCTACGGCGCAGCCAACCGCGACGAGCTCGAGTTCGGCCCCGGCGCCGAGGCCCTCGACGTCGGCCGCGACGTCTCCCGACACCTCACGTTCGGATACGGCGCCCACCACTGCCTCGGCGCCTCCGCCGTCCGCCTCCAGGCCCGCATCGCCATCGGGGAGCTGCTCGCCCGCTGCCCCGACTTCACCGTCGATGCCGCTGCCGCCGAGTACGCCACCGGCAACTACGTACGCCGGCACCTCTCGCTGCCATTTTCGACACGCTCCTGATCCTCCGGCCCGACCCCCTGGCCAAAAGATCCCGGCACAAGTTGGCCGAGAGATCCCGCCGCTAGCGTTTCCTCGATGAACGCAGACTTTCGCAGCGACACCGTCACGGTTGCCTCCCCCGCCATGCGCTCGGCCATGGCCAGCGCCGACGTCGGCGACGACGTCTACGGCGAGGACCCCACCGTCAACCGCCTCCAGGACCACGTCGCCGCACTCACCGGCAAAGAGGCCGCCCTCTTCCTCACCTCGGGCACTCAGAGCAACCTGGCCGCCCTGCTCGCCCACTGCCAGCGGGGCGACGAGTTCATCATCGGCAGCGAGTACCACATCTTCCTCAACGAGGCCGCCGGCGCTGCAGCCTTCGGCGGCGCCTCACCCTGGCCCGTCGAGGTCGACGCCAACGGATCGCTGACCCCCGACGCCGTCCGGGCCGCCGTCCGCGAACCCGACCAGCACCACCCGGTCTCCCGGCTGCTGTGCCTCGAGAACACCGTCAACGGCCGCGTCCAACCGGTCGACCTCGTCGACAAGCTGGCCGCCACCGGCCAGGACTGCGACCTCGCCGTCCACCTCGACGGCGCCCGCCTGTTCAACGCCGCCGTTGCCAGCGGCGTGGACATCGATGCCTTCCTCGACCACGTCGACACCGTGTCGCTGTGCCTCTCCAAGGGCCTCGGCGCCCCCGCCGGAACGGTCCTCGCCGGCGACCGGGCCACCATCGACCGGGCCTTCCGTGCCCGCAAGATGCTCGGCGGCGGCATGCGCCAGGTCGGCCACCTCGCCGCCGCCGGCCTCCACGCCCTCGAGCACAACATCGACCGCCTGGCCGACGACCACGCCCGCGCCGAACGCATCGCCGAGGGGTTCCGGGCCATCGACGCCCTGTCGCTCACCCAGGACACCAACATGGTCTGGGTCACGCCCCCCGCCGAGCACCATGACGACCTGGTCGCCCACCTCGAATCCGAGGGCCTGTCGGCCTGCTTCTGGAAGCCGACGATGCGCTTCGTCACCCATCTCGACATCGACGACGCCCAGGTCGAAGCCCTGATCGACACGTTCCAGCGGTTCTTCGCCGACCGCACCTGATCGCCGGGCCACGGATCCCCGGGCCTCCGCCCTCAAACCCGGAAGCGCTGCACCTTGCGGTAGGTGGCGCTACGCCACGCCCACTCGGCCGGTCCGAACCGGAACCTCCGCAGCCACGGCACCGACCACGCCAACTGCACCACCCAGATGGCGAACGTGGCCAACATCATCCAGAAGGCCGTGACCCGCTCGCCCCGCGCCTCGTTGAGCGCCCCGATGAGCAGCATCCCGAGCACCGTCTGCATCAGGTAGTTGGTGAGCGCCATCTGTCCGGCCGCCGCCAGTCGGGCCTGGACCCGCGGCAGCCACCCCTCGGCGCAGAACCACATCACGAGGCACACGTACCCCAACGCCATGAACGGCACGCCCAGGTTGTTGAGGTCGGTGGCCACGGCCTCGCCACGGTCACCGTCGGCGAACAACCACCCCACCGAACACACCGGCAGGCCCACGGCGAGCGACCGCCAGGTCGCCATCCGGTACCAGACGGCATCCCTCCCCGCATTGATGACGCCGCTCCGGTAGAGGCCCATGCCCACGAGCATCATCGCCAGCGCCCGCACCACGTACTCCTCCTCGGCGCCCGACTCGACCACGAACGCCAGGAGCCACACCGCGCCTCCCGCTCCGAGCAGTGCCCGGACCGGCAGCCGCCGCAACGGGTACAGCAGCATGGCGCACACGCCGTAGACGAGCAGGATGTCGCCGAACCACAGGGCACCGTGCGCCAGGCCGATCAACCCCAGCAGCACGTTGCGGACGTAGTGCACGCCCAGGGCCGATCCTCCACGGGCCTCGATGCGTTCCGTCACCAGCAGCACGCCGGCGCCGAACAGCATCGAGAACACCGCCATCATCTTGTTGAGCACGAAGACCAGCAGCAGGACCATGAACGGCGCCCCCGCTGCGCCGATCACCAGATCGTCGTACGACCGCTCCGCGGCTGCGATGTCGGCGATGTCGAACAACGTGATGTTGGCGACGAGGATCCCCAACAGGGCGAAACCACGCAGCACGTCGATGGCAACGATGCGCTCACCCCGTCCGACCGGTGCAGCCGTGGTCATCCCTGTCTCCCCCTGATCCAGTCGGCCACGTGCGACGGCACCTCACGCTCTGACATCAGCGGATCGGGGACCGGCTCATCGACCCGCACCCCGAGCGGCAGCACCCCGGCCCATGCCGGTGCATCCATGTCCTCGTCATCGTCGATCGGCGGACCGGTCCGCACCTTCATCGACCACTCGTCGAGCGGCAGCGACAGCACCGTCGTGCCCCGGATCTCCGCATCCGTGTGCGGCCGGATCGCCGCCATGCGTCCCGGCACGATGTGGTCCGTGAGCCGATCCAGCGCCACCACCTTCTCCTCGGGATCGGTGACCTCGGAGGCGGTCCCGAACACCACGACCGAGCGGTAGTTCATCGAGTGGTGGAAGGCGGACCGGGCCAGCACCAGGCCGTCGAGCAGCGTGACCGTCACGCACACCTCGACCCCGCCCTTCGCCGTCCGCAACAGCCGGCTGGCCGGCGAGCCATGCAGCAGCAGTCGATCGCCCAGGCGGGCACAGAGCATCGGGATGACCACCGGATGGGCGCCATCGCCATCGCCGCCGCGCCCATCTCCCCCGCCACCCGCCACGAGCCCGACGTGGGCGATCAGCCCCTCGTCGAGCACGGCATCCCGCTCGGCCGTTTCGGCGACGGAACGCTCGGGCTTACGCCGCAGCTCGCTCTTCCCGCTCACGGACGTCGAAGGAAATGTTGCTCAACCGGCCGGCGACAACAGATAGTCGCCGCGCTTGTCGTCCCAGGCCATCGCCACGAGGTCCTTCGTCGCTGCGGCCTTGCAGAACTGCAGGAATCCCCCGTAGCCGATCGCACGCTCGCTGAAATCGGGGTTGCGGCGGCGCAACTCGGTCTTGAGCCCCGACATGGCGGCACCCTTCTTCCCGGCCTCGCCCACGACGGCGACCAGCAGCTCGAAGGCCGCCTGCGACGGCCCCCCACCGGTCATCAGGTCGACGTCGGGGTCGCGCTTCGTGCCCGACAACTCGACCACCTGCCGCTCGGCAAGGTGGCGCAGCAGTTCGGTGAACCCCCGGAAGCCGTGGTCGGCCTCCGAGAACGTGGGGTCGATGCGCTGGATGGCCCGCTTGAGGCTCGAAGCCCGCACGTCCTCACCCGAACCCTGCATGCCGGCCAGCGTCGAGATCACCAACTCGTCGAGGCTGGCCACCGGAGTCGGGCCGTTGTCGTCCTCGCCCCCGTCGCCACCTGCCCTCTCGGGCGCCTCCCGCACCGCCTCGACGCCCTCGAGGCTGTCGTAGAAGAGGAACTCGTCGCAGGCCGGGGGCAGCAACTTCGACGTGGAGTCGCGCACCCCGATACCGATCACCCGGCGGTCCAACTCCCGCAACTTCTGCACCAGCGGCGTGAAGTCGCTGTCGCCGGTGCAGATCACGATGGTCGTGACGAAGGACCGCTCGAATGCCAGCTGCAAGGCATCGACCACCATCTTGATGTCGGCGGCGTTCTTGCGGCTGGTGCCCATGCGCTGCGGGATCTCGATGAGCTCGACCTGGTGGCGGGTGAGGTGCCGCCGGTCCTCGTCGAAGTTCGACCAGTCGGCGTAGGCCCGGCGAAACACGACCCGGCCGCGCTCGGCCATGGCACGGGCGATCGGCCCGAAGTCGAAGCGCTTCAGTCCCAGGCTGTCGCGGGCACCGATGGCAAGGTTCTCGTAGTCGAGGAAAACGCCGATGCGCTCCTCGTGGCTGTCTGTTCGCATTGCGCCAGCATCGCACGCCCGCCCCGGAATAACGCGGCGCAACCACCAGAAGTTCAGTACGGGGTCTCCAGCGAACGATCACCGACCTGGATGTCGAGGCCCGGGTCGATGCGGTAGTAGTCGCCGGCCTCCGACGCACAGATCGCCACGGTCGCCGTCAGGCCGGTGGGGCCGTCGAGCGTGCCGGCGAACACCGAGGTCCGGTGGGCCTTGTCTGCGGCCGTCCAGAAGAGCGTCGAACTGCACACCGAGCAGAACCCGTAGCGGACCGTCGGCGTCCGCTGGTACCAGGCCAGCGTGTCGTCGGCGTCGAGGTGGAGGTGTTCATTGGCGACTGCTGTCGCCGCCAGGTGGTGCCCGGAGATGCGCCGACACGGCTCGCAGTGGCATTCAACGACATCACGCACCGGGCCGTCGATGCGGTACCGGACGCCCCCACAGTCGCAGCGGCCGGTGAACGTGCGGTGCCCGGGATCATCCATGGCGAAACGCTGCCACACCCAGGGCGGTTCCGCCACGACCCGGGTTGTCGAATCGGAAGCGACCCGGTGGACTGCCCCGGTGCCGTACCAGCTCGCCGCCCTCCTCGCCGCCTCCGCATGGGCGGCCTCGAGCCTCATCGCCACCGAACCGGTCCGGCGCATCGGCGGCCCCCGATTCTGCCGCATACGAATGCTGTGGGTCTGCGGCATGCTCACCATCTGGGCGACGGTCAAGGGTGGATGGTCCACGCTCGACGGCGGCAACATCGGCCTCCTCGCCCTCTCGGCATGCGTCGGCCTCCTCATCGGCGACATCGCCCTGTTCACCTCGATTGCCCGCATCGGTCCGCGTCGCACCTCGGTGCTGTTCGCCACGAACACCCCGATGGCGGCGATCGGCGGCGTGCTGCTCTTCCACGAGACGTTCACCACATGGTCGCTGCTGGGTGCAGTGCTGACCGTGGGCGGGGTCATGACCGCCGTCAACTTCGGCACCGGCCAAGGCGTCCCGTCGAACATCTACGAGCGGGTCGACGGCCGCCTCGCCGTGGGCGCCGCCTGGGCCACCCTCGGCGCCGTCGGACAGGCCGTCGGCGTGCTGGCCGCCAAGCCGGTACTCGACGCCGGAGCAGACGTGATCGCCGTGGCCGCCGCCCGCGTCCTCATCGCCACCGCCGCAATGTGGATCCTCGCACGCCCCACGGACCGGCTGGCACGTCCGATGAAACAGGGCCCGATCCTGCGCAGAGACCACATTCGCATCGCCGCCAGTGGACTCATTGCCATGGTCGTCGGCATGACCCTGCTGCTCTACGCACTGGGCACCGGAGACATCGGTGTGACCATGATCCTGTCGGGCACCACGCCCGTGCTCCTCCTGCCGATCCTCTGGTGGATCACCCGGCAGACCCCGCCTCCAGGCGCCTGGATCGGCGCCGGCCTCACGGTTGTCGGCATGGCGCTGCTGGTCTGAACAAGGTCCCGCACCACCATCCGCAGATGGCGACACTCGCAGTGCCGAGGGATAGCCTGCGCGACCCGCCGCCATCGGACCGCAGACGACCAGAGGCAACCCATGAGCACATCTCTCCAAGGACGAACCGTCATCGTGACCGGGGCCGGCCGCGGCATCGGCCGGGCCATCGCCGAGCGCTTCGCCGGAGTCGGGGCCAACGTCGTCGTCAACGACATCGATGCCGAAACCGCAGACGAGGTCGTCGCCGGCATCAACGCCTCGGGCGGCACGGCGATGTCGGCCATCGCCGATGTCTCCGACGGCACCCAGGTGAACACCATGTTCGACGCCGTGCTCGAGGCCCACGGAACCGTCGACGTGCTCGTCAACAACGCCGGGCTGGTCTCCCCGATGCTCCACTTCCTCGAGGCTGACGAGGCCTGGTGGCGACGGATCATCGACGTCAACCTCACCGGCCACTTCCTCACCTCACACCGGGCGGCCCGCATCATGGCCGGGAACGGCGGCGGCGTGATCCTCCACATGTCCTCCGGCGGCGCCACCCGGGCCCACCGGGCCTTCGCCGCCTACGACGCCTCCAAGGGCGGCATCGAGGCCCTCACACGGGCCATGGCACTCGACCTGGGCCCCTACGGCATCCGGGTCTGCGCCCTCGTCCCCGGTTCGATCGACTGCGAGGGCATGGACGAGGAGGCCCGCCGGCTCCGCGGCGAGAACATCCCCCTCGGCCGGCCCGGCGACCCCGATGACATGGCCGGCCCCGCCGTCTTCCTCGCCTCGGACGACGCCTGCTACGTCACCGGCATCACGCTCCGGGTCGACGGCGGCATGCTCGCCCAGCAGCGCTCCGCCACGGTCGACATCATGCCGCCCAGCGACTTTCCGTCACTGGACTCGCTGGGCCTGCTGGACTAGCCGAGCCCGATCGACAGCCTCCTCATGCGCATCGGAGCCGACATCGGCGGGACGTTCACCGACATCGTCCTCGAGAACGCCGACGGGATGTTCTCGACGAAGGTGCTCACCACCTACGACGCCCCGGAACGAGGCGTGCTCGACGGGATCCATCAGGTCGTCGAGGAAGCCGAAGCCGACCTCGCCGACCTCACCACCTTCATCCACGGCACGACGCTCGCCACCAACGCCCTCATCGGCCGCACGGGCGCACGCACGGCATTCGTCACCACGGCCGGCTTCCGGGACGTCGTCGAGATGCGCACCGAGAGCCGCTTCGAGCAGTACGACCTGAACCTGGTCCTGCCCTCTCCCCTCATCGAGCGCCGCGACCGCCACGTCCTCGGCGAGCGCATCGCAGCCGACGGCACGGTGCTGCGCCCCTTCGACGAGGCCGAGGCCCACGAGCTGGCCAGCCGGCTGGCCGATGGCACCGACGACGGCCACTACGAGGCGGTTGCCGTGGGATTCATGCACGCCTACCGCAACGGGGACCACGAGCGCCGCTTCCGCACGGTCCTCGCCGAGCACCTGCCCGATGCCTCGCTCTCGATCTCGTCCGAGGTGGCGCCGCAGATGCGCGAGTTCGAGCGCTTCAACACGGTGTGCGCCAACGCCTACCTCCAGCCGCTCATGGCCGGCTACCTGCACCGCCTCCAGGAGCAGCTCCAGACCGCCGGAGCGTCGTGTCCCGTCTACCTGATCCACTCCGGGGGTGGCCTCATGGGCGTCGAGAGCGCCGCCCGCTTCCCGGTGCGCCTCGTCGAGTCCGGCCCGGCAGGGGGCGCCATCTTCGCCGCCGACCTCGCCGACCGCCACGGGCTCGATGCCGTCCTCTCCTACGACATGGGTGGCACCACGGCCAAGATCTGCCTGATCGAGGGCCAGACGCCACGCACCGCCAAGTCCTTCGAGGTGGCCCGCACGCACCGCTTCACCAAGGGCAGCGGCATGCCGATCGCCATCCCGGTCATCGAGATGATCGAGATCGGCGCCGGTGGCGGCTCGATCGCCAGCGTCGACGCCCTCGGCCAGATCCGGGTCGGCCCGCAGAGTGCCGGTTCCGAGCCGGGACCCGCCGCCTACCAGTTGGGCGGCACCGACCCGACGGTCTCCGACGCCAACCTGGTCCTCGGCCGCCTCTCCGCCGACACCTTCGGTGCGACCGACATCGACCTGTCCCCCGAGGCTGCCTCCTCGGCGTTGGCGAACGGGGTCGGCGCACCCCTCGACCTCGACGCCATCGAGGCGGCCATCGGCGTCACCGAGGTCGTCGACGAGAACATGGCCAACGCCGCCAGGGTCCATGCCGTCGAGAACGGCAAGGACGTGTCGCGCTTCACCATGATCGCCTTCGGCGGCGGCGCCCCGCTCCACGCCAGCCGGCTCTGCGACAAGCTCGGCATCGAGGCCATCCTCATCCCGCCCGGCGCAGGCGTCGGTTCGGCCATCGGCTTCCTCCGAGCCCCGTTCGCCTATGAGGCGGTCCACAGCCACTACGCCACGATGCAGGGGTTCGACCACGACGAGGCCAACCGCCTCCTCGCCGACCTCGAGGACGAAGCGGGCTCGTTCGTCCGCGAGGCACTCGGCGAGCGCTCTGCTGAGCAGTCGCTCGAGGTCGAACGCTGGGCCTACATGCGTTACGCCGGACAGGGCTGGGAGATCCCCGTCGAGCTCGACACGGGCCGCTTCGACGACCACAGCCACGAGGACCTGACGGCACGCTTCGAAGACGCCTACAGCGAGTTCTTCGGACGGCCGATCGAGGGGCTGGCGATCGAGGCCGTCAGTTGGGCCGTCAACGTGACCACGCCCCGACCAGAGGTCGAACGCATCGAACGCACCGCCGCCCAACGAGACATCGAGGTCTCCCGTATGCGGCCGATCCATGACACGACGATCGGCGAGTTCGTCGAGGCGGCCGTCGTCGAGCGCGACGACCTCCGACCCGGCGACCGGGTGAAGGGCCCGGCCGTCATCGTCGAATCGCAGACCACGACCTGGCTGACCACCGGCCACCAGGCCGTGCTCCAGGCCGACGGCTGCCTGCGCGTCACCCGCCAACCAACGGAGACAGAGGGAGAGCCCGCACCATGAGCGACCTCCGCAACCAGGTCATGTGGAACCGCCTCATCTCCATCGTCGAGGAACAGGCGCTCACCCTCGTCCGCACCGCCTTCAGCACCAGCGTGCGAGAGGCCGGCGACCTGTCAGCCGGCGTGTTCGACCTCGACGGCCACATGATCGCCCAGGCCGTGACCGGCACGCCCGGCCACGTCAACACGATGGCCGCAGCTGTCGCCAACTTCATCGAGGACATCGGCCGGGACCGCATCTACGAAGGCGACGCCTACATCACCAACCATCCATGGAAGGGCACCGGCCACCTCCACGACTTCACCGTCGTCACACCCACCTTCCGCACCGGGCGCCTCATCGGCTTCTTCGCCTGCACGGCCCACGTGCTCGACGTCGGCGGCAGCGGATTCGGGCCAGATGCCAACGACGTGTACGAGGAGGGACTCCTCATACCGATCATGAAACTCATCGAACGCGGCGAGGTCAACCGCGACCTCGTGAACATCGTCCACCACAACGTCCGCGAGTCGAACCAGGTCGTTGGCGACCTCTACTCGCTCGCCGCCTGCAACGAGACCGGGATGAACCGGCTCGACGCCATGTTCGACGAATTCGGCCTCGACGACCTCGAGGGGATCGCCTCGTTCGTCTTCGAACGCACCAGGGCCGCCACACTCGACGCCCTCCGGCAGTTGCCGGCGGGCACCTACGCGAACACAATGCAGGTCGACGGCTACAACGACACCGTCACGCTCGCAGTGACCCTCGACGTCACCGACGAGGGCGTCCACGCCGACTTCACGGGCACGTCGCCCACCTGCCCGTTCGGCATCAACGTGCCCATCGTCTACGCACAGGCGTACCTGACCTACGCGATGCTGGTCGCCCTCGCCCCGGGCATGCCCAACAACCACGCCTCGCTGGCGCCGTTCACGGTGAGCGCCCCCGACGGCTGCATTCTCAACGCCCGCCATCCCGACCCCGTGTCGGTCCGGCACGTCATCGGCCACTTCGTCACCGACCTCTGCCTCGGAGCCATCGCCGAGGCACTTCCCGGCATCGTCCCCGCCGAAGGATCCGGCGCACTGTGGAACTTCCACGTGAGCGCCCGGGCGACGGAGCCTGGCAGCGGCCTTCCCCCGGTCGAGATCCTCATGTTCAACAGCGGTGGAACGGGAGCCCGGCCCACGCTCGACGGACTCAGCGCCACCGCCTTTCCCAGCGGCGTCCGGACCATGTCCGTCGAGGCCACCGAACAGGTCGGCCCCATCGTCATCTGGCGCAAAGAGCTGCGCCCCGGCTCCGGCGGCGACGGACGCCAGCGTGGCGGCCTCGGCCAGATCATCGAACTCGGACCGACCGAGGGCTACCACTTCGACTTCAGCTGCATGTTCGACCGGGTCGCCAACCCGGCACGCGGCAGGCAGGGCGGCCGCGACGGGGCGGCCGGCGACGTCCACCTCGACGACGGCACCCCCTTCAACGCCAAGGGCAAACAGCGCGTACCCGCCGGCCGGCGCCTCGTCCTCGAACTCCCCGGCGGCGGCGGCTTCGGCGACCCCGACGAACGGGACCCGGCCGACGTGGAACAGGACCGCACCCAGGGCTACCTCGGGTGACCGGCCCGAGCGCCAGGCACTACGACACGGTCATCGTCGGCGGTGCCGCCCTCGGGAGCTCGGTCGCCTACTGGCTGTCCGAGAACCCCGACTACGACGGCTCCGTGCTCGTCGTCGAGCCCGACCCCACCTACGAACACGCCTCGACCACGCTCTCCGAGGCCAGCGTCCGACATCAGTTCTCCAACCCGGTCAACATCGCCCTCTCCCGGTTCGCCACCGAGTTCATCGCCGACTTCCACGAATGCGTCCAGGTCGACGGCGAGTCACCCGACCTCGGATTCCGGGACACCGGCTACCTCTTCCTCGCCACCGAATCCGGCATGCCGATCCTCCGCCAGAACCACGAGGTGCAGCGTTCCTGCGGCGCAGAGGTGGCGCTGCTCACACCCGACGAGATCCACGCCCGCTTCCCGTACCTCCACGTCGACGACCTGGCCGGCGCCAGCCTCGGACTCCGACACGAGGGCAACATCGACGCCTACTCCCTGTTCCAGGGCTTCTGCCGCCGGGCCCGCCACAACGGCGTCGAGTACCTGGCCGACCGGGTCGTCGGGCTGCGCCTCGCCGAGGACCGGGTCACCGACGTCGAGCTCGCCTCGGGTGACACCATCGCCTGCAACCGGGTGGTCAACTGTGCCGGCCCACGCGCCCGCTGGATCGCCGAGATGGCAGGCCTGCCACTGCCCGTCGAACCGAGGGTCCGCTCGGTGTTCGTCTTCGACTGTCGGGAACCCCTCGACGGCGACCTGCTGCCCCTCACGATCGATCCGTCGGGCCTGCACTTCCGCACCGACCCCCCCTACTTCATCGCCGGCATGACCCCCGCCGAGGACGTCGAGGTCGACCCCGACGACTTCCGGGTCCGTCGCGAGGACTGGGAGGAGCGCATCTGGCCGAACCTCGTCCACCGGGTCCCGCAGTTCGAGCGGATCGCCGTCACCCACACCTGGGCCGGGCACTACGCCTACAACACGCTCGACCAGAATGCCGTGGTGGGGCCCGCCAGCGCCGTCCCGAACTTCTATTTCGCCAACGGCTTCAGCGGTCACGGACTCCAGCAGAGCCCAGGCGTGGGCCGAGGCATCAGCGAGCTGGTCACCTACGGCGAGTACCGCACCCTCGACCTCTCCGAGTTGGGACACGACCGCATCGTGCGCGGCGAGCCGTTCCTCGAACGCAACATCATCTGAGGAACACTCGTTGACGAGGCAGCAAGCCAGTCAGCCAGGCAACCCGGCCTGTGAACGATCAGGCCTCGCCCAGGTAGGCGGCGCGCATCTCCGGGTTGGCCAACAGCGCCTCGGCGGTGTCGTTGAGGACCACCATGCCGGTCTGGAGCACCCAGCCGCGATCGGCGATCGACAGCGCCATGTTGGCGTTCTGCTCGACCATGAAGATGGCCATGCCCTCGTCGTTGATCTGCTGGATCAACTCGAAGTTCTGCTGCACCAGCGCCGGCGCCAGGCCCATCGACGGCTCGTCCATCAACAGCACCTTCGGTCGGGACATGAGCGCCCTGCCGATGGCGACCATCTGCTGCTCGCCGCCCGACAGGGTGCCGGCCTTCTGGCTGAGCCGCTCCTTGACCCGTGGGAACAGCTCGTAGACGTGCTCGAGGTCGGCCTCGATGCCGTCCTTGTCCTTGCGCAGGTAGGCGCCCAACATCAGGTTCTCCTTGACGGAGAGACGCTTGAAGAGACGCCGGTTCTCCGGCACCATCGTCACGCCGTTAGCCACCCGGTAGCTGGTGGGCTGGTGGTTGACCACCTCACCGTTGAGGACGACCTCGCCCGACGTGGGGATCACCATCCCGAGCAGGGTCTTGAGGGTCGTGGTCTTGCCGCTGGCGTTGCCGCCCAGCAGGCAGACCAGCTCGCCCGGATAGATGGCCAGGTCGACGTCCTTGAGGATGTGGACGGCCCCGTAGTGGGTGTTGACGCCGCGGAACTCGAGGAGCGCCGACGGACTGGTCGGGTTCGACATCGGCTCGTCGCTCATGCCTTGCTCTCCACAGGTCGGCCCAGATAGGCCTCGATCACATCAGGATTGGTGGACACCTCGTCGTACGATCCCTGGGCGATCGGCACGCCGTGGTCGAGCACCACGACACGGTCCGAGACGTCGCGTACGACACGCATGTCGTGTTCGATCATCACGATCGTGAAGCCCCATTCGGAGCGCAGGCGCCCGATCAGACCGGTCAATTCGGCGGTCTCCATCGGGTTCATGCCGGCGACCGGCTCATCCAGGAGCAGGAGCCGTGGCTGCGTGGCCATCGCCCTGGCGATCTCCAGACGACGTCGGTTGGCGTACGAGAGCACGAAGGCCGGTTGCTCCATCCGGTAACCCACCAATCGGGAACCGAAGAAGCCGAGGACCGCCTCGGACCGCTCGCGAATCTCACGCTCCTCCTTCTTGAACGCCTTGGTCTGGAAGAGGGTGCCGAAGATCTGCTGGTGGGTGCGGCAGTGCTGGCTCACCATCACGTTCTCGAGGATGGTCATGTTCGGGAACAGGCGGACATTCTGGAATGTCCGGGCGATGCCGAGATCGGTCACCTGGTGCGGTTCGAGGCCGAGAATCGACTCGTCCTCGAACAGGATGTCGCCCTCGGTGGCCTCGACCAGGCCCGAGATCGTGTTGAAGAAGGTCGTCTTCCCGGCACCGTTCGGGCCGATCACGCTGACGATCTCGCCCTCGTCGATGTGGAAGTTCAGGCCGGACAGCGCATCGAGGCCGCCGAACGTGACCTTCAGGTCGCGGATCTCGAGAAGGTGGGTCATGCCGGATCACCGGTCCCTTCGGCTGTTGCTTCTGCTTCTTCCTCTGCTGCTGCCTCCTCGGCTGCTTCTTCCTCTTCGTGGTCCTCGCCCTTGAGCCAGACGTCCTGAAGGAACTCCTCCTGGTGCAGTTCCTGGCTGCGCCGGGCACTCGGGACCAGGCCCTCCGGGCGCTGCAGCATCATGAACACCAGCAGGGCGCCATAGATCAGCAGCTTGTACGACTGGAACTCCTGGAGCAGGCCGGGCTGCCTCGGACCGCCCAGTACCCCGATCAGCACGAAGGAGCCGACCATCACTCCGAGGATGTTGCCCATGCCTCCGACGATCACCACGACCAGGATGATGATCGAGACGAGGATCATGAAGCTGTTCGGGAAGACCGAGCCGACCTTGGCCGCCAGGATGGCGCCACTGAGTGCGGCCATCATCGCACCCACCACAAAGGCCATGAGCTTCGTGTTGACCGTGTTGATGCCCATCGCCTCGGCCACCTGCTCGTCTTCGCGGATGGCCATCCATGCGCGGCCCAGCCGGGATCCCTGCAACCGCCATGACACATAGATGGCGAGCACACAGAAGACCAGAATCATGTAGAAGACCGACCTCGGGTCGGTGCCCTTGACGACGGCGAAGCCGAGGTCCACGTGGGGAACGTTGGTGATGCCCTGGGCGCCACCGAAGTACGGCTTGAGCCAGTCGGACATGAACAGGAGTCGGATGATCTCACCGAAGCCGAGGGTGACGATGGCCAGATAGTCGCCGCGCATCCGGATGACGGGCGCACCGATGACGAGCCCGGTCAGGCCGGCGATCAACACCACGACGATCAGGGCGAACCCGAAGTGGAGCTCTGGGGCGAAAAACGGAGATTCGGCCGACGTGAGCACAGCCGTCGTATAGCCGCCGACGGCGAAGAAGGCGACATAGCCCAGGTCGAGGATGCCGGCGAGGCCGACGACGATGTTGAGGCCGAGGGCCAGGAGCAGGAACAGGCCGACGTTGGCCAGCAGCTCGTTCATGATCTTGCCGAGGAACATCGGCAGGACGATGCAGAGCACGGCCACCCCGGCGAACAGCAGGACCGATGCCCGCTTCCGCTCGGCACCCTTCAACCCCCTGTAGTGGTTGGTGGCACCCTTGACGCGGCCCTTGGTCACGACCGCCAGGACACCGAGAACCACCACCAGGATGATCGAGTACTTCACGGTCAGGCCGCCGCGCTTGGCGTACATGGCGTCCGTCAGGCCCTCGAGGCCGAACCCCTCGGAAAGATCATCGATGGCCGCCTCGAGCACGGAGATGAACAACAAGCCGAAGGTGACGATGGAGACCACCCGACGCACGTCCTTCGGCAGCACGTGCATCGTCGAACCCAGCATGCCGAGGACCGCACAGATGGCGAGCCAGGCGCCGATGCCGTAGCCGATGTCGCGCCCGAAGGTCAGCAACTCGAGCAACTGCGGACTCCAGTTCACCAACGGCTTGCGCAGGTTGAAGTTGTCGATGCCCAGGATCAGCAGCAGCGGACCGAGGCCCGCAAGCAGGCCGGTGCAGAGGCCGGCGAGCACGTCACGGGCGCCGGGGTCCGGGGTGTCGACGCCCTCGAGGACGACCCGCTTCGAGACCACGTACCCGAACAGCAGCGGGAGCCAGATGAGTGCCAGGTAGCCGAGGCTGAGCCTGCCTTCGATGATCGTGCGCCGGTCGAGGCCCACCGGCATGCCGATGAGCGAGATCAGGGCGATTGCGAAGGCACACAGGCCGCCCCACTTGCCGATGCGGCGCCAGTCGAGGTCGAACAGGGCCGGAGCCGACGACGCTGCCGGTGACGTCGATGACGTCGATGACGGTGCGCTCATCGTGGCGCTCATGCCCGATCCTCCGAGGAGAGCCGCTCACCGAACAGGCCGGTCGGCTTGAACAGGAGCACGAGGACCAGCACGGTGAACGCCACGGCGTCCTTGAGTTGCGAGACACCCGGGACACCGAGCGGTTCGAGAATGACCAGCGGGGCGATCGATTCGGCGGATCCGAGTGCGATGCCACCGGCCATCGCACCGCCCAGGTTGCCGATGCCGCCGACGACGGCCGCCGTGAAGGCCTTGATGCCCGGCAGGAAGCCCGTCATGTGCGTGACGCTGCGGAACAGCAGGCCCCAGAGGATGCCCGCCACGCCGGCCATCGCACCGCCCACCGCGAACGTGGTGACGATGATGCGGTTGACGTTGATCCCCATCAGCGAGGCGATCTCCTTGTCCTCGGCAACCGCACGCATGGCCTTGCCGGTCTTGGTGCGCTCCACGAGGAACCAGAGTCCGGCCATCGAGACGGCCGCCACGACCAGGACGAGGATCTTGGTGCCGGCGATCTCGAAGGTCAGGATCGACCGCTGCTTCGCGAGCCACTCGGGAAGCTGGGGGTAGCTCTTGGTTGCCGGGCCGAACAGCCCCATCACGGCATTCTGGATGAAGAACGAGACGCCGATCGAGGTGATCAGCGGGATCAACCGAGGTGAGTTGCGCAGCGGCCGGTAGGCGACCCGTTCCATCAACACGGCCATGAGGGTCGAGATGCCGATCGCCATGAGGACGATCAGGACAAGGCAGAGCAGGAAGTTGCTCTCCCACAGTCCGCTGGCGTTGAACTTCTCCGAGGCGATGAACCCCGTCATGGCACCCGCCATGAACACCTCACCGTGGGCGAAGTTGATGAATCCCAACACGCCGTAGACCATCGAGTAGCCGAGGGCGATGAGTCCGTACATGGCGCCCTGCGACAGGCCCGACATGAGCAGGCCCTTGAACTGATCGGCGCTGAGGCCCATGGCGTCGGGATTGCGCCAACGGGTGAAGGGGTTGTTCGGAGCGAACTGCTGCGCCAGGAACGCAAGGATGCCGACCACGATCAACCCGACCAGGAAGACCCGGATGAGCGTGAGGAACCGATCGACCTTCGAGACTCGTCTCGCAGATCGCCGGTTGATGGTTGCGGTCAACGTTGTTCCCCCTGGTGGCCCACTGGGCAGTGGATCAGTGGATCAGTGGATCAGTGGTTTACCACATGTGGGACGGGGTGGCGGAGCCTTGCGGACCCGCCACCGGCCCAGCCCTTCCTACAGGCAGGAACGAAGTGCCTCGCTCAGGCGGTTCGCCCGCGGGTCGCCTGCCAGGCCGCTGCCCATCTGGTTCATGACGTAGGCGAAGCCGACCCCGTGTTCGAGGTCGCCGTAGGCCAGCGAGCCCCCGGCACCCGGATGGCTGAACGACTGTGGCGACAGCAACGGATTGAACTCGATGTCGAGCATGAAGCCGAGACCCCATGCGCCCTCCATGACCAGCGAGAGGTCCGGACCCCGGGAACGCTCGGTGCGCACATGGCGCACCGTGTCGTCGCTCAAGAGGCGAACCCCGTCGACCTCTCCCACGGTGGCGGCATAGATCCGGGCCAGCCCACGGGCCTCGCTGATGCCGTTGGCCGCCGGCATCTCGGTGGCGTGCACCTGTCGGGTGTTGAACGGATTCGGTTCGGCAGCCAGAGAGATGGCGCCATCCATCGTCAGTGCACGGAAGCCCATCGTGCCGGGACCCATGACCGCCATCATCAACTCGAGGATCTCGGGATCGCTCGGCGGCGGGCTGTTCTGGATCGGCGCCACCCGATGTTCCTCCGACTCGGGGAGCCCGATGTACGACTCGGCCCCGAGCGGTCCGGCAACCTCGTCGGCGAGGAACCGGCCAAGGGATCGGCCGTCGATGCGGCGGATGATCTCCCCCACGATCCAGCCAAAGGTGATGGCGTGGTAGCCGTTTGCCGTACCCGGCTCCCAGAGCGGCACCTGGGACTCGATCGCCCGCAGCACGGGCTCGAGGGCGCAGATCTCGTCCATCGTCAGCGGCGTGTCGAGGGCCGCAAGACCGGCCGTGTGGCTCATGCACTGGGCGACCGTGACCGCTTCCTTGCCGCCGCCGGCGAACTCCGGCCAGTAGTCGGCGACCGGGGCCTCGTAGTCGAGTTGTCCGCGTTCGTAGAGCATCGCCGCACAGATGGCTGCAACGCCCTTGGTGGTCGAGAAGTGCAGTTGCAGGGTGTCGCGCCCGTAAGGGCGCCCGGTCGCCGGGTCGGCCACGCCACCCCAGAGGTCGGCGACCGACTCGCCGCCCACGTACACGCAGCACGAGGCGCCGACCTCGCCCTCGTCTTCGAAGTTCCTGGCGAAGGCATCGGCGATCGCGCCGAACCCCTCCGCGACGTCACCGTGGATCTCGGCCATGGACACCCCCTGATCGTCGGGGGCTCCTCGTCGTCCCCCGTGGACCGAATCTAGGCGCGCATCAAGCGTCGAGGACCGCTCGGGCGGCCGCCAGGCGCGCCACCGGCAGGCGGGCCGGCGAGCACGACAGGTAGTCGACGCCCGCTGCGAAGAGGCGCCGGATGGACGCCGGATCACCGGCGTGTTCCCCACAGACCCCGACCTTGAGGCCGGGAACCGCTGCACGGCCACGCTGGACCGCCAGATCGATCAACTCGCCGACGGCCACGTCGTCGAGCCGGTCGAAGGGGTCGTGGTCCAGGAGCCCATGCTCGACGTAGTCACCGAGGAATCGTCCGGCAACGTCATCTCGTGAGAATCCGAAGGTGAGCTGCGTCAGGTCGTTGCTCCCGATGGAGAAGAAGTCGGCGTGGGCCGCCAACTCTCCGGCGACCAGTGCCGCCCGCGGCGTCTCGATCATCGTGCCGACGACCGGCTCCTCGCCGAGGCCCACCTCGACGGCCGCCTCCTCCACCCAGCGCCGCGCCCTTGCCAGCTCGGGGCCGGACACCGTCAACGGGATCATGACCTCGACCTGTGGGTCGCCACCGGCCATCCGCCGGTCGATCACCGCCTCGAACAGGGCCCGTGCCTGCACCCGGTACAGGTTCGGACTGACGTGCGCCAGACGCACCCCCCTGGTACCGATCATCGGGTTGGACTCGGCCCAGTGGCGGGCCGCCTCGAGCAGCCGATGACCCTCTGCGTCGAGTTCGCCGCGCGCCTCGGCGACCACCAGCTCCTCGACATCGGGCAGGAACTCGTGGAGAGGTGGATCGAGGAGGCGCACCGTGACGGGCAGGCCGTCCATGGCCTCGAGGATCCCGACGAAGTCCTCCCGCTGGACCTCCGCCAACCGATCGAGCGCCTCGACCTCTGCCGACTCGGTCTCGGCCAGGATCATCGCCCGCACGATCGGCAACCGGTCGGCTGCCAGAAACATGTGCTCGGTTCGACAGAGTCCGATCCCCACTGCGCCGGCCTCACGGGCCGAGCGTGCGTCCTCCGCCGTGTCGGCGTTGGCCCGGACCGTGAGACGACCAGCCGCGACTTCGTCGGCCCACGCCAGCAGTTGCCACAACTCGGCCGGAACCTCAGCCTTGGCGATCTTTGCGTCACCGAGCGTCACGACGCCCGTCGAACCGTCGATGGCGATCGTGTCCCCCTCGGCGACCACCACGTCACCGACCGTGAAGTGGCCATCACCGATTCGGATCTCGTCGGCGCCACACACGCAGGGCAGCCCCCAGCCTCTGGCGACGAGTGCCGCATGGCTCGCGAGCCCTCCACGTGCAGTGAGCACGCCCTCGGCCAGAGACATGCCGGGCACGTCGTCGGGTGAGGTCTCGAGTCGAACCAGGATGGCCGGCTCTCCCCGATCAACGGCATCGAGCACGGCGTCCGAGGTGAGATAGACACGCCCGACGGCCGCACCCGGTGATGCCCCCAGGCCGCTGGTCAACACGATGCCGGCGGGACCGTCTGCGATCGAGGCGTGGAGGAGGCTCGCAACATCGTCAGGGTCCACCCGTCGGACCGCTTCCTCGGATGTCGATGCGCCACCGGACACCTGCGCGACCACCTCGCGTACGAGCGCCGCTGCTTCGGATGACCGGTCCACGACGACGATCATGGCACTCCGGTGGTCGAAGTCGCGAGTGCGCTCACGCCAACCGGTCGACCTCGACGAACACCTCGTCGAGTTGCTTGCGACGCAGGTCGGGAACCCGGGTGCCCTCGAGCGGGAAGCCGATCGGAAACATCACGAAGGGCCGCTCGTTGTCGGGACGACCCAGCAGCCTCCGGAGGAAGACCATCGGCGACGGTGTGTGCGTGAGCGTGGCCAGGCCCATCCGGTGGAGCGCCGTGATGAACATGCCGGCGGCGATCCCCGTGCTCTCCTTGACGTAGTAGTTCTTGCGGGTCGAGCCGTCGGGCCGCTGCTCGAAGCGCTGTTCGAACAACACGACGATCCACGGAGCGACCTCGAGGAACTCCTTGTGGTGGTCGGTGCCGAGCGGCGCCAGGGCCTCGAGCCACTCCTCGTTCATCCGGTTCTCGAGGTAGTTGACCCGCTCCTCCTCCTCGGCGGCAGCACGGATGGCGGCCTTGACCTCGGGGTCCCGGACGCCGACGAAGGTCCATGGCTGCTTGTGGGCACCCGACGGTGCGGTCGAGGCCGCCATCACGGCCTGCTCGATGAGCTCGCGGGGCACCGGGTCGGGGCTGAACAGCCGGATGCTCCGGCGCCGCTCGGACTCCTCGCGGAAGGCCAGCGCCCGCTCCAGCATCTCGTCGTCGGCGTACCGATCGAAGGCGTATTCGACGAACGGATGCGCCGCAGCCAACTCGGGCGAGGGATAGGAATGCTCGTAGGGGCTCTCCACGGCCCTCGTTGTAGCAGGCGCTGGTTGTAGCAGGCGCTCTCATAGATGGTCCGACCATGGAACCGGCGAGCCCCGACGAACAACTGCGCTCCGTGCCCGGGGTGAGAATCGAACTCACACGCCGCCGGAGCGGCCGCGGGTTTTAAGCCCACTGCGTCTACCAGTTCCGCCACCCGGGCGTACGACAACGGTAGCCAGCGGGAACCGGGTCAGGCTGCGGGTCGCGTGTAGTCGGTCGGGTCGTGCACCATTTCGTAGTCGTGGCGTTCCAGCCAATGACACCAGATCTCCCGACCTGGAACCTCGAGCCTCGGCGACCACCGCCCCTCGGTACGCCAAGAGGCGACTTCGACCCTCTTCCCGCTCGCGACAACGGCTTCCCGTGCTGGAACAAGGTCATTGTCTGCCGAGACGAGCACAGCGACATCGAATCGATCTTCGATCGCACCCCTCACCATGTCCACAGCAATGAGTACATCAATGCCTTTCTCTCGCGCCTCCCAGTCCCGGGCTGAGCCATCGGTCCAACGAATGCGCCGGTATCGCAACGGGTGCGTTCGCGCTTCGACGAGAGCCTGGCGTCGCCATGCGGAAACCTGCCGATGGCACGCAGCCTGACCAACGGACGAACGCCCCGAGTCTGGTTCACCTCGGTAGACAGCCACAGAACTGAGTTGACGGGCCGGATCGACCACACGACCTCGCTGCACCAGATGCACGCCCAGTCGTCGGGGAAGCACCTGGCCGACAACGAAACTGTCAGCACCCATGGAGCCAAACACTTCTCGTGCGCGCATGTACGTGTTCTGGTAGTCGATGAACACGGCAACCCTG
>Ga0209554_1000752_pt1 | contig 26649 bp, 26 predicted proteins | sample MarorgKNORR_S2LV_5_FD_188221 | JGI IMG/M metagenome (GOLD analysis project Ga0209554, IMG submission 188221) | Marine microbial communities from the Southern Atlantic Ocean, analyzing organic carbon cycling - Bottom_A/KNORR_S2/LV (SPAdes) (version 2) | ecosystem: Environmental > Aquatic > Marine... | reverse complement strand
CCGACCAAATATAAAGGCTTACACCAAAATAAGGTGTCATTATTCGGGAGGCCAAGACTTCGAGGGCTAGGGTAACAGCGCCGGTGGCAAAAATCAGAATTTCATATTTTTTCATGATCCTGCTTAGCAAATATTTGGCACAGATTCAAAACCCAATAAATTTGCTAATATCACAATAATGAGATATTTAGGCGCGATTCAAAACGGCATCATTTAAAAAGAAGCAAAAATGAACGCGAACCGGAACGAAGGTATTGTTTATTTAGTCGCATTTATTGTGACAATACCTATTGCAAATTGGATGATTGGCAATGTTGGTACCGTGTGTCCACCGAACTCTCCGTGCCTTATTCCGGTAGGGCCTGATCTTATGGCACCGAGCGGCGTGCTGATGATTGGTCTGGCGCTCGTCCTCCGTGATCTGGTTCAGCGGCGTTTAGGAAAAAAATGGGCGCTTATCGCTATTGCCTGCGGCGCTGTTATTTCAGCCTTGGTTGCACCGCCAGCGTTGGTTATCGCCTCCTCCGCGGCATTTTTAATTTCGGAGATCGCCGATTTTGCCGTCTATACACCTTTGCAGGAGCGCCGGTTAATTCTTGCGGTGTTCCTGAGTGGTATTGTCGGGCTGATCATTGACAGCTTGGTGTTCCTACAACTTGCCTTTGGCAGCTTAGATTTTTTAACCGGCCAGATCGTTGGTAAGGGTTGGATGATTGTTTTGGCACTACCGGTTATCTGGTTCATTCGTCAACGCGACCAACGTCTGGGTATTCAGTCTGTATAAGAAGCAAAAAGTATGAACAAGCCATCCATCATCCGCATTATTCTACGAGGATTGATTCGACGCTGTCCACAATGCGGCATTGGACATCCATTTGCAGGATATCTCACGCTTGGAGAAGAATGCCCTCATTGTCATGAATCATTTCAAGGCATTAGAACGGACGATGCTGCTCCCTGGGCAATAATCTTTGTGGTAGGCCATTTGTTGGTGCCATTTGTAATGTTAGCGATTGAGTATGATCTACCAACAATTCCGTTTACCGCCCTGATGTCCGTTTTGGGGATTGTCTTTGCGCTCGCCGTATTACCGGTGATGAAAGGCGTGTTTGTCGGGCTCAATTGGCGATTTAATATCCGCGACGGCAAGGCCCGCTAGAAAAGACGTTAAGAAGAGCTTTCTGTATAAACTGTTCTGGTTGGATAGGGGATCGTGATACCGTTTTCATCGAGCGCCAGTTTGATGGCTTTGATTAAATCGCACTTAACCTGCCAGTGATCGCCATTGGTAACCCACACCCGAATTATAAAGTTTACCGAACTGTCTGCCAATTCGCTAACCGCGACAAAGGGCTCAGGATCGCTGTGTACCCGTTCATCCTTGGAAATCGTATCGAGCAATACCTGCATCGCCGTATCAATATCATCATCATAGGAAATGCCGGCGACCATCTCGACGCGGCGAGTTGGATTGACCGAATAATTTAAAAGCGTGCCGCCCCAAATTTGACTATTGGGAACTGTAATCCGGATATTGTCTCCGCTCGCCATCTCGGTATAAAAAAGATTGAGTTTTTTGATTGTCCCGGATTTGCCAGCTACTTCGACATAATCTCCGGCCTTAAAGGGGCGAAACAGCAGCAACATGACACCGGCGGCAACATTGCTGAGTGTTCCTTGGAGGGCAAGACCAATGGCGAGGCCAGCGGCACCCAAAACCGTGAGCAGGCTTGCGGTTTGGACGCCAAATTGGTTGAGGACCGCGACGATTGTAATAACAATTACAAGATATTTGATGAAGCTTGCGAAAAACGTGATCAAAGTGTCATCAATGTGATCGGACTTGGTGAGTACCCGCCCTATCATTTTAGCGGCCCGGCCCGAGAACCACAGACCGATAATCAAGATCGCAATGGCACCGACAACGTCCAAGCCATATGTGGTGAGGATATTTATAATTTCCCGAGTGATTGTTTCGAGGTGGCCCTGAGTATTGCTCGTCGTTTTATCCATGAGGATTTGGCCTCTCGAAATTAGCCGTCTGCATTAATGCGCTCTATAAGATGCATCAACACTTCATCGACTTTATCGTTGGTGACTTGGCAGGTGCCAACACCCTCATGACCGCCGCCGCCTTGTTCCAGCATTAACAGACCGATATTTGATTTAGATGATTTGTTGAGGATTGATTTGCCGACCGCGAATAAAGTTTTGGTTTCATCGTCGCCGGGGAAAATATGGATAGAGACTTGGGCGGCAGGAAAAAGACCGTAGATCAAAAAACGATTGCAGACATAAATATCATCTTCGCCGCGCATATCTGCGATAACTATATTACCGTCAATCGAGGCGCAGCGTTTTAGCTGCAATTCGGCGTATTCTTCGTGTTCCAGGAAAACGTGAAGGCGTTGTTCGACATCCGGGATTTGCAATATTTCTTCGATGGGGTGATGGCGGCAATAGACCACCATGTCTTTCATCAATTGCTCGTGGGAAATGTCGAAGTTTTCAATGCGCGAAAGACCGGTCCGAGGATCAAGCAGGAAGTTGAGAATGGTCCAGCCCTCCGGAGCGAGGATTTCACTTTCTACATATTGGGCAGAATCTGCTTTATCAACGGCAGCCATCATTTCCGTTGAAATTTTTGGGAAAGCCAATTCGCCGCCAAAGTAGTCATAGACGACGCGCGCCGCCGATGGGGCATTGGGGTCAATGATATGATTTCGTTGCTTCTTCACACGTACAGTTTCGCTTAAATGGTAATCGAAACACATGTGAACGCCTTCGACATACGGCAAGTTCGTCGTCACGTCATTGCCGGTAATATTGATTTGACCTTGCTGTACTTCACGAGGTTCGGCGAAGAGAATTTCGTCATTAATCATATCGCGCTCAATCAACAATCCACCAGCGACGACGCCATCAAAATCGGCTCGAGCTACAAGACGGAATTTTTGTTCAGACATTGATTTCCTAACGCATATTTTCTACGCAGAAGAAGGTGTATTTAGATTTAGGTGCAAAGCAGCAACATTTCCACCATTAACTTACTATTATCGCACGGTTACACTCAATTACTCTTTTTTAGTCCGCTACTATTTACGAGGCGGTTTCGAAGCACCCCGACACCTTCAACTTCAATCTCGACGATATCACCGGCCTTCATGCCGCGTGTGCTGCCGGGTGTTCCGGTGTAAATTAAATCACCAGGCATGAGCGTAAAATATCGGCTCAACCAGCTCACCACTTTATCGACACTATGGATCATATTTTTTGTACTCTCGGATTGACGAACTTCGCCATTGAGCCGGGTTTGGACCTGCAAATCATTGTAATTGAGGCCGGTCACCACATAAGGACCGACCGGACCAAATCCATCTGCCGCTTTTCCCCGTAACCATTGCAAATCCATCGACTGCCAGTGGCGTTCGCTGACATCATTGCCCGCCGTCACGCTAAATACATATTTGTGAACATCTTTTTCGGCTATATTTTTGGCCTTCTTGCCAATAACGACCACCATTTCACCTTCGTAGTGAGGGTTTCCGGCATCGGGCGGAATGACGATATCTTTGCCATGGGCGAGTAGCGTGCTTGGAAATTTGGCAAATACAGGAGGATTGCCGGAAGAAGAGGCGTGGCTGGCGTAATTCATGCCAACCGCGAAGATTTTGCTGGGCGTGGTCGGAATAAGAATTTTCAAATCGGCCAGTTTGAGTTTTTTGCCGGTTTCCTTTGGTTCATTGAAGAGGGACCCTGACAATTCAAAGACCGTCGTTCCGACGACGCGGCCATAGGAAGTTTTGCCGCCATGGGCATAGCGAACATATTTTTTGACAGTGTTATTCGTGGCTTTGTCGGCACTAAACGCGACATTTTGCCCATCTACCAAGGTTGAAAGGACCAACGCCATGCTGAAAAAGCAGGCGAGCCTTAGTATATACAGTGGCGTTCCTCTAAGTTTTTGGCCTTTTACCATTAGGAATTTCCCCCATTTATTCTATTCGGTTGAGACGTATTATTGTTTAATGAAACCAACGCCTAGCGCGCTGATTATAGTTATTTAATTTGAGATTTTACGAGCTCATCGATGCGCCTCTCGGCATCATCAGCTTTTTTGGTTTTTCCCAACACGCGATAGGCACGCGCCAAACGTTGCCAGCCATTTAAATCATTCGGCTCGGACTTTAACCTCTCGGCCAATCTCTCGACCATTGAGCGAATGAAAGCTTGGCGGTCTTCGCCGGACATTTCCCCAGCCGCTTTGATGTCTTCTTGGGTCGGACCAGGTGCGGAAGTCTCAAGGACCTTAAACCGTGGGGTAAAATTCGCAATTTTAAGATTTCCGGCCTCAGCGGCGTCGACAAGCCGCTGACGCACGGTATCAAACCAAGGTGCGCCGACCGGTGAGATCGCCATTAAATCCACCCAAATTTGAATGGCTTCTGAAAACTTCTTTTGGTTTGCCAGATCAAGGCCAATGTAAAACAGTGCCTTATGTTCCTTCGGGTTTAATTTTTGAGCCATTGTAAAAAAAGTACGAGGCTCGCCATCAAATTTTCCGCCGGCTGCCATAAAGGCTGTCTCGGCAATTGAGGCGGCGATTTCTGCGCGGGTCGGATCCAGTTTGAAAGCACGCTTGAACGCATTCGAAGCATCGGCGTAATGTTCTAAAGTCACCAATGAACGTCCCAATAAAAGCCAGCCGTCTAACTTATCGGGACTTTGCTCCATGCGTTTTTGCAAGGCTTCAACCAGCCGTGCCATTTCGGCATTGGCTTGGATTTGAGCAGATTTTGGCGGCGGTGCAAAAGTTCGAGCAGCGAAGGGTAAATCCGGCTTTTCAGGTGAGCCCAAATGACGATACAGCCCAAGCGCTGCGAGCGGCAAAACTATCATGATTGCAATTGCTGCGCTGAGTTGGAGTTTGCGGGAGTCTTTCTCTGAAAGTTCCACCTCTGGTAATTTCTCAATACGGCGATTGATTTCAGTTTTGAGCGCCTTGGCCTCGCTTTCGCTGAGTAAGCCACGCTCCACATCGCTATCGATTTCGGTTAATTGGTCTCGATAGACCATCGCATTGTGATCGAGCATTACGCCACGTTTGCCCCGTATCAAAGGCAGCACAACGATACTTAAAGTGATAACCAGAAGCGCGCCGAACGCAATCCAGAGACTCAAGCTTTCGTCTCCTTTTCCAATTGGGCGGCGTATTTTTTCTGGCGCCGGAAGAAAAGGATTATGCCGAAGACGCCGATCAAGGCGATTACAATGGGGCCAAACCACAGCACCAAAGTGACCGCTTTAACCGGCGGTCGTAAAAGGACAAAATCTCCATAGCGTGAGACGACATAGTCGATCACCGCTTGATCGCTATCACCGGCGACAATTCTATCTCGCACCAGAACTCGGAGGTCGCGCGCCAATGGCGCATCCGAATCGTCAATCGATTGGTTCTGGCAAACAACACAGCGCAGGCCCTTACTGATCGAGCGCGCGCGTTTCTCCAGCAAGGGGTCTTTGAGGATTTCGCTCGGCTCAACTGCCCCAACGGGCGCTGATAAGAGCCCAAGCGCAAAAATGACCGCTAAAAACTTCATTGTTTTCTCAACTCGTCCAAGATCGGTTTCAACGTGTCGTTCCAGTTTTGCTCGGTGATCGGACCCATATGTTTGTAGCGAATGACACCTTGTTTATCGACAAAGAAAGTTTCCGGCGCGCCGGTGACGCCAAAGGCAATTGCGCCGCGGCTTTTTGGATCATCACCGATTAAAGTATAGGGACTGCCAAATTTTTTGAGCCAGCGAGGCCCGGCTTGGCGATTTACTTCGCGCCAATCAATACCATAAACCGGCACTATATTTTTTTCCTTTAGTTCCATCAGGAACGGGTGTTCGATCCTGCAGGAATCACACCAGGAGCCAAAAATATTTACCAAGACGACTTGGTTTTTAAGATCAGCACTTGATAATCCTTTGGTTGCGCCTTCAATCGGTTGGAGCGAAAACTCCGGCACCTTTTGATTGATCAACACCGATTGCAAGGTTTGCGAATCGCGCCCTAAACCGGCCGCAAAATAGACGGCAAGAACGCCTAGCAATACCAGCGGGGTATAATAGGCAAACCTGTTCATTCCGCGGGCACGCTACCTGGAACGATCTTGCTTTTGGCGGGCGCCCCGACCCGGTGGCGGCGATCGCTTAGACTAATGCCGGCACCGAGTACCATGATCAGCGCACCTGTCCACATCCATGACACCAGGGGATTGAAATAGATGCGCGTGACGTAGCCGCCGCTTTTCTCGTCTTTGTCGCCGACAACAGCGTAGAGGTCGCCCAAAAAAGTTGGATGAATAGCAGCCTCGGTGGTCGTCATTTTGCGGGTCTTGTAGGTGCGTTTTTCAGGATAAAGAGTGAGAGCGTCATCTTCGCCCGATGCACCACTTTGGGTGACAATAAATGTGCCGCGGGTGGCTATATAGTTTGGCCCCGGCACTTCTCTAACGTCTTTGAGGGTGTAGGTGTAGCCGCCAACGGTGACACTATCGCCGAATTTCATGACTTGAATGCTCTCGACCCGCCATGCGCTTGATGCGGTCATGCCGGCAACCATAATAGCCAACCCGGCATGCGCAAATGTCATCCCCCAGCTGGCGCGTGGTTGGCGCAGCAGGCGTCTGCCACTTTCAATCAAGGGCACGCGAAACAATTTTATGCGCTCAGCGAGTTCGGTGAGGACGGCTATAAACAACCAGATCGCCAATGCCATCCCGAAGGCGGCAAAGGCGCTTGCCCGGTCAATAATGGACCAGGTGAGCAGTCCGCCAACAATTGTGATGATGAGGGCGATCTTTAGCCGGGCAGTGGCTCCTAAAAAATCACCGCGCTTCCATTTCAGGAAAGGGGCAATCGCCATGACCATTAACATCGGAATCATCATGGGGATAAAGACGCTCTCAAAATAGGGTGCGCCGACCGAGACTTTGCCAAGCTCCAAAACATCGATGAACAGCGGATAAAGCGTGCCAAGTAACACCGAGGCTGCGGCAACTGTCAGCAAAAAGTTGTTGAGCAGTAATCCACCTTCGCGCGATATGGGTTGAAACAATCCACTGCCTTTAAGGCTCGGTCCGCGCCAGGCAAACAACGCAAAAGCACCGCCGATGGTCACCACCAGCAGCAAAAGTATAAAGACCCCGCGGGTCGGATCGGATGCAAAGGCGTGCACAGATGTAATGACACCGGAGCGCACCAGGAAGGTTCCGAGCAAGCTGAGCCCGAAAGCGATGATGGCGAGAAAGATCGTCCAGCTTTTGAGGCTGTCTCGTTTCTCGGAGACGATCGCTGAATGCAATAGCGCCGTTGCCGCGAGCCACGGCATGAAGGACGCATTTTCAACCGGGTCCCAGAACCACCAGCCGCCCCAACCAAGCTCGTAATAGGCCCACCAGGAGCCTAGTGAAATGCCTGCGGTGAGGAAGCCCCAGGCCGCCAACGTCCACGGCCGAACCCATCTTGCCCAGGCCGCATCAACCCGCCCTTCGATTAAGGCGGCGACAGCGAAAGAAAAAGTGATCGATAGCCCGACATAACCGAGATAAAGCAGCGGCGGGTGAAACGCCAATCCGGGGTCCTGCAAAAGCGGGTTTAAACTATTGCCGTTGATTGGCGCGGGGACCACGCGTGTGAACGGATTAGAGGTGAGTAAAATAAACGCCAGAATGCCCGTGGCGATCAAGGACTGCACACCTAGAACCCGAACTTTTAAAGAGGGTCTCAGATTTTTGCCAAAGGCGGCAATTGCACCGCCATAAAGTGACAAGATCAATGCCCAGAGCAGCATAGAGCCTTCATGGTTGCCCCAGACGCCGCTGATCTTGTAGAGCATTGGCTTGTCGGTATGAGAGTTTTGCACAACGTTGAGGACGGAAAAATCTGACGTCACGAACGCATAAGTGAGGGCCGCAAAGGCGACGATGACCAAGGCCAATTGAATGAGAGCGGCCGGTGCGGCAATCGCCATCAGCGCTTGGTCTCGCCGATGTGCACCAATCATCGGCAAGGTGCCTTGAAGGGCAGCAACAAAGAGTGCCAAGATGAGTGCGAAATGGCCTGTTTCAACGATCATAATGTTTCTACTTACTTCTCTTTCCCAGCAGGTTTCCACTGTCCAGATTTTTTCAGAGCTGCAGCGACTTCCGGCGGCATATAGTTCTCATCATGTTTGGCGAGAACTTCTCGCGCTGTAAAGACGTTGTTGTTGTAATGCCCTTCGGCGACGATGCCTTGGCCTTCCCGGAAAAGGTCCGGCAATATTCCACGGTACTCTACCACAATGGATTTATTCAGATCAGTCACTTTGAAGCGAGTTGTCGCGCCATCACCGGTTTTGGTGACACTGCCTTCGACGACCAAACCACCAATGCGCAAACGTTGAGCAGGCTTCAACTCATTTGCGGCAAATTTCTCTTGGATTTCAGTTGGGCTGTGGAAGAACACAATATTGTCTTCGAAGGCTGTTAAAATAAGCGCGGCCGCTGCGCCCAAAGCCAACAGGCCCAGCGCCACAAAAGACAGACGTCTATGTTTGCGTTTAAGCGCCATTATCAGCCTCTCGATCTTGAAGGGCACTTAACTCCGCTTCCGAGGTTTTAAGAAAGCGCTGACTTTGCACAAATAGACCAATGAGAACGACCGCCGATAAGCCAAACGCTGCCCAAATAAACGAGCCATACCCACCCATGCTAAAAAACTCTGACATCGTTCTAACCCTCTGCTTGGCGGATTCTGAGCACCCGCACTTTGTTGGCATTGAGCTCAGCGCGGGTGCGAATAAACAGTACCCAGAAATAAAACGCGGTATAGCCTACGGCCATAAGCAGCAAAGGCGTCAACATGCTCGGATGGATCGCCAGGCCGTCCATTTTGATAACGCTGGCAGGTTGGTGGAGCGTGTTCCACCATTCGACGGAAAACTTGATGATTGGCACATTGATCACACCAACGATGGATAAAATGGCCGCCGCGCGTGCGCCTCGGGTTGGCTCATCAAAAGCGTTATACAGGACCATGTAGCCGAGATAGAGAAAGAATAAGATTAAAACCGAGGTGAGCCGCGCATCCCACACCCACCATGTACCCCACATTGGCTTACCCCAGAGCGAACCGGTCGCAAGTGCTAAAAAAGTAAAACACGCGCCAATCGGGGCCGTCGATTTAGCGACGATATCGGCAACCATATGGCGCCAGATTAAAGCCACCGCACTGGCACAAGCCAGCGTCACATAACAGAACATCGCCATCCACGCTGCTGGCACATGGACATACATCATGCGCACCGTTTCGCTTTGTTGATAGTCGGGCGGTGATTTGAATAATGCGTAAAAGAGACCCGTCCCCAAACAGATCAACGCGACCACCATGGCAAGGGGTTGCAGCTTCGACGTTAAGCGCAGAAATCGAGTTGGATTTGCGAAATAGTTAAACATGACCCTAGTGACTATATGAGCAATTTTATGGCAGCTTCATTCTACATTTGATACTTGGAATATAGAATTTTTTGGCTAGATGCAAATTGATCTTACTCAACCTAACGTCATTGTTAAGTTAAATTTCTGTAATAATTCTACCGTTATTCCGCCGCCTGGCGGAGCGCGGCGGCGCTGGCCCAAGGAAAAAGTGCCAACCCGGCTAACAGCAAGCCTGCCAAAATCATAAGCTGTGGCTTACTTGGCAGATCGGTAAGAGCGGCATCGACAGCGCTCACACCAAAAATCAAGGTCGGTATAAACAAAGGCAGGATCAACAGCGATAACAGAACGCCGCTTCGCCGAGCGCCTAAAATGAGCGCCGCGCCAATCGCGCCGATTAGACTGAGTGTCGGCGTTCCGAGCGCAAGAGCTGCCAGCATCACGCCATATCCCGATGCCTCCATATTTAACAATAGCGCCAATAACGGCGAGACGATGATTAATGGCAGGCCGGTGGTTAGCCAATGAGCGACGACTTTGGCCAGCACCATCAGTTCCAGCGGTTGCGGGGTTAGAATTAGAAGATCGAGGCTGCCATCTTCAAAATCTGTCTGGAACAATCGATCCATCGACAACATTGCCGATAATAGCGCGGCGACCCAAATTACCCCGGCGCTGATCCGGGTTAATATGCTGGGCTCCGGACCGACGCCAAGCGGAAACAGCACGACGACCAGCACAAAGAACATCACCACCATCATACTATCGGCACCATGGCGAATGGCGAGGCGAAGCTCGCGCTGGATCAGGCTGCCAAAGATTTGCAGGAATGCACTCATGCAGCGACTTCTTTCTTTTTTGTAAATTCGGAGATATCCAGCACATTCGTATCTGATCCAAGTTCTTCATGCGTTGCGACAGCAACCAAGCCGCCTTTTTCCTGATGGGCGCTGATAGCGGATCGCAGAGCGCCAAGAGATTCCGTGTCAAGCGAGTTTGAAGGTTCATCCAAAAGCCATAGCGGTGCCGGACTGGCGCAGATGCGCGCGAGATTAAGACGCTTCCTTTGGCCGGCGGATAAAAACCTTGCAGGTAAGGTTGAAAGGTGGCCGAGAGAAAATTCTTCGAGCGCCTCACCGACGGCGCGCTTTTCTGGATCGACGCCGCTCATCTCTGCCCAGAACGTGAGATTCTCTTCGACGGTAAGTGCGGTTTTGATGGCATCTTGATGACCGACATAATGCAAAAGGCCGCGAAAAGTCTCTGCATCGTCTCGCGCATTTTCGCCGTTCCATAAAATCGTGCCATTGGTCGGGCGCAACAGTCCTGCCATCAGGCGAAGCAGGGTTGATTTGCCACTGCCATTGGGACCGCGCAAATACAACACCTCGCCTTCGCCAATCGCAAATGAGAGATCAGAGAACACAACGCGTTCACCGCGGATACAGGTCAGTTCTTGTCCAATAAATTCTGCCATACCTCATAGATATCTGAGGAAGCCAGCTGTTACAATAAAATCTAAGGAAATAATGTGGGCAAAACCGAGAAATAAAATAGCTAGAAAAATTCAACAGTTTCTATATCTATCCGTTTGTTTACTGCGAGATTGAATAGGCGCCGCCCCAAAAAAAAGCGGCTGGAAAACTGTGTCTCAGGGGGGGACGCTTTCCAGCCGTTAAGTTTGGCAGTCGAGCCTGCCTATAGGGGGTAAGAGAGCCGGAGTTGGAGGTGAGTGACTCTCTTGGTATCAGGAGGCCTGATGACACCCATTAGAGCGCTCAAATGTGGCCAGATTATGCGGTAATTGTAACGACATCGTGTTTATATCAGTGAATTCTGCTGCATGCGGTTTAAGCTAAAACCCTTAAAAAATTGGGAGAAATGCTGGAAAAAGTCTGGAATGTTCCGGGCTCATGGTGTAGTCAAGGCCTCAAAATTAGAAACTCACTTAAAACCACCATTTTTGGAGGAGAGCCGCATGTCCAAAGTCGGCCAGGATACCCTTAACACCCGTCGTTCTCTCAGCGTAGCCGGAAAAGAATATGACTATTTTAGCTTGGAGGCGGCATCAGAAGCCGGCCTCGGCGATATCTCGCGCTTGCCGTTTTCCTTAAAAGTTCTGTTGGAAAATCTGCTGCGCTATGAAGATGGCTCTTCCGTTACCGTCGATGATGTCAAAGCCTTGGGCGCGTGGCTCGAAAGTAAAAGTTCTGACCGGGAAATTGCCTTTCGTCCAGCCCGTGTGTTGTTGCAGGATTTCACCGGTGTTCCGGCGGTTGTCGATTTGGCCGCGATGCGCCAAGCAATGATTGATCTTGGTGGCGATCCGCAAAAAATTAATCCACTGAGCCCTGTTGATCTGGTGATTGATCACTCGGTGATGGTTGATAATTTTGGCAGCAAAGATTCTTTTAATGCCAATGTTGATATGGAATTTGAACGCAACCAGGAGCGCTATGAATTTTTGCGCTGGGGCTCAGAAGCCTTTGATAATTTCCGCGTGGTACCGCCTGGAACCGGTATTTGCCATCAAGTGAACCTCGAATTTTTGGCACAAACCGTTTGGACCGACGAAGTGGACGGTAAAACTATTGCTTATCCGGATACGCTTGTTGGTACCGACAGCCACACGACGATGGTTAATGGCCTGGCCGTGCTCGGGTGGGGTGTTGGCGGCATCGAAGCTGAAGCTGCCATGCTCGGTCAGCCGGTTTCCATGCTGATCCCCGAAGTGGTTGGCTTTAAGCTCACCGGCGCAATGAAAGAAGGCACGACCGCAACCGATCTTGTGTTGCGGGTTGTTCAGATGCTGCGCGAAAAAGGCGTGGTGAGTAAATTTGTTGAGTTCTACGGCGATGCATTGGATAGCCTGACATTGCCGGACCGCGCTACGCTCGCCAATATGGCACCGGAATATGGCGCGACCTGCGGCATTTTCCCAATCGATGCGGAAACCATTCGTTTCTTAGCATTTACCTCTCGTGATCCTGATCGTGTCGCCTTGGTTGAAGCCTATGCCAAAGCTCAAGGCATGTGGCGCGACGCCTCAACGCCGGACCCGCTCTTCACCGATTCGATGGAACTCGATATATCAACGGTTGAGCCGTCGATCTCGGGTCCAAAACGCCCACAAGATCGCATTGCGTTGTCAGATTCTGCACCGGCGTTCCAAGAAGCCCTTGATGCGGTTGGCCGAGGAAATGGTCCAGTAGATGCAAATGATGCGGATTATACAGTTGAAGATGGCCACGTTGTCATTGCATCGATCACATCTTGTACCAATACATCTAACCCGTCTGTGTTAATGGCGGCCGGCTTGGTGGCTCGAAAGGCGAATGCGCTCGGTCTAAAGCCAAAACCGTGGGTGAAAACATCGCTCGCACCCGGCAGTAAGGTTGTTTCTGATTATCTTGAAGCGGCTGATTTGCAGGGTGATCTCGATGATCTCGGCTTTAACGTTGTTGGCTATGGCTGCACGACCTGTATCGGTAACTCCGGTCCGCTGCCACTGCCTGTTGACGAAGCCATTGTTGAAGGTGATCTGACAGTGTGCGCCGTGCTTTCCGGCAATCGGAACTTCGAAGGCCGTATTCATGCTCAGATTAAAACCAATTATCTGGCGTCGCCGCCACTGGTTGTCGTTTACGCCTTGGCCGGTTCAATGACGGTTGATCTTTATAATGATGCCCTTGGTCAGGACAAAGATGGCAATGATGTCTATCTCAAAGATATCTGGCCGACCAATAAAGAAGTCAGTGATGCAGTGCTCAATCACATCACACCGGAAATGTTCGCCAATCGTTATGGCGAGGAAGTTTGGGCCGGTCCTCAGCAATGGCAGGATATCCAGACCGAAGGCAGTGTCACCTACGATTGGCAGGAAGCCTCAACTTATGTCAAATATCCGACCTTCTTCGAAGGCATGGAAGAAGAGGCGGGTGATTTCTCTGATATTGAAGGTGCACGCGAGTTGGCTATTTTGGGCGATTCCATCACCACCGATCACATCTCACCGGCCGGCGCCATTAAAGAAGACAGCCCGGCAGGCAGTTATCTTACGGATCGCCAAGTTCGGACCCAGGACTTTAACTCTTTCGGCTCACGCCGGGGTAACCATGAGATTATGATGCGCGGCACGTTTGCCAATATTCGCATCAAAAACGAAATGGCACCCGGTACTGAAGGCGGCGTCACGACGCATCAACCTTCTGGCGAAGTTATGCCGATCTATGATGCGGCGATGAAATACGCCGAGGATGGCGTGCCATTGGTGATCATTGGCGGCAAACTCTATGGTAATGGATCGTCTCGCGACTGGGCGGCTAAGGGCACGACTCTTTTAGGTGCAAAAGCTGTCATTGTTGAAAGTTTTGAGCGTATCCACCGGTCCAATCTGGTTGGTATGGGTGTGTTGCCCTTGCAATTCAAAGATGGTCAAAGCAGGCTGACGCTTAAACTTGATGGTACGGAAATCTTTGATATCACAGGTATCAAAGACGGTATTGATCCGCGCATGGATGTACCGTGTAAAATTACCCGGGCTGATGGATCAAGCGAAGATATTACGCTGCTGTGCCGGATCGATACGGCCGATGAGGTCGAGTACTACCGTCACGGCGGTATTCTTCAATATGTTCTTAGGAACCTGAAAGCGGCCTAAATCAGGATAGGTAACTGAACAGTTAGCTATCTCACGCAATTGTTAACGGAACGCGGCTCATTTGGGCCGCGTTTTCGTCTATTTGGCTCCATTCAATAAAAACTCACTGCCATGTGATTGGGAATAGACCACACCTTGCGCTATCTCTGATATATGACCTCAATTAAAAAAACAATCTGTGCTCTATTCGGTGCTTTTACAATTTTTGTCCTGACATTTGGCGCGGCCCATGCGGGTGATCCAATCGCTCAGCGAGGGCCGACAGTTGTCGAGCTTTATACCTCGCAAGGCTGCTCGTCCTGCCCGCCGGCGGATGCGTTACTCGGTAGGCTCGCCAAAATGGATAATATTTTGGCGCTATCATTCCACGTTGATTATTGGGATTACATCGGCTGGAAAGATCCCTTTGCAGCGCCGATGAATTCGCAGCGCCAGCGCGAGTATTCTCGGGTTTTCAGAAAATCTTATGTCTATACACCGCAGATGATTATTCATGGTTTGGCAGAAACCACCGGCTCAAACGAGCGGTCAATCCGCGCCAGTATCGAGCATGCGAAACTTGCTCCTGATGTACCGATTAAATTGGAGCGCCAAGCTTCAGGTGATTTGAAAATTCGGGTGGCACGCGGGCGCGAACCGGGCATGGCATCGGTATGGCTGGTGTTTTTTGACCGAATTCACGTCACTAAAATTCGGCGCGGCGAAAATCGCGGTGTTAAATTAAATAACTACAATGTTGTCCGAATGATGAAAAAGATTGGCGAGTGGAAGGGCCAGCGGTTGGCGCTCACCATTTCAGCCGAGGAGCTTAAGGATCATAAAGGCCAAGGATGTGCCGTGTTTCTTCAAAGTGCGCAAAAAGGACCGATACTAGGTGCGGCCTCAATTCAACTAGCGGAAAATACTAACTAATTATTACTGATCGATCGATCAGTAAGTGTTGTAATCTATGAAAGCATAGGCGATAATCTAAATTACTTTACGGAGTTACCCCAGAGGTGGTCCTGGAATTCTGCATGCTCTTCCCCCCATTTTGAGCGAAGGAAATGGATCACCCCTTGAGCGGCTTGGCTTTTTGCCAAGCCGCTTTTTTTTGTGGCATTTATTTACTCCTCACATAAGTTCGGACGCACATTTGTGCTTGCCAAGTTCTGGTGAGAGCAGAACTTGGAGAGATTTACCAAACATGCTGAGCGCACTTGCGCTTGCCAGTTGGGCCTTTATATTGCGGCTCAATTGAAAAATAACATTTTTAAGGAATTTCAACTCGTCATGCCCACTTTCAGAACCCTTGATGATCTCGACCTTGCTGGTAAGCGCGTGCTGCTGCGGGTTGATATGAATGTCCCGATGCAGGGCGGCGCTGTTACCGATACCGCCCGCATCGAAAAGATCGTACCGACCATTGTTGAAATTCTTGAAAATGGCGCAGGGATTATGCTCGCCAGTCATTTTGGCAGGCCCAAAGGCGTTGTGGTGCCTGAGCTGTCCTTAGAGCCTTTGGCCGCTGTGCTGAATTCGTTCTTGCCGGATAATGAGGTTATTTTTTCGAGCGATGGCAGTCATGCTGCTGCACCCGGCGAGATCGTTTTGCTCGAAAACCTGCGCTTCAACTCCGGCGAAGAAGGCAATGATCCGGCGTTTGCTCAAAGCCTCGCAGCTCATGCCGACATATATATAGACGATGCGTTTTCCTGTGCGCACCGGGCGCATGCTTCAATCGATGGCGTGGCGCGGCTGCTGCCCGCCGCGGCCGGTCGATTGATGCAGCAGGAATTGGAGGCGCTCAATGACGCGCTTGAGAATCCCGCCCATCCGGTCGCGGCGATTGTCGGCGGCAATAAAATCTCGACCAAATTGGGTGTACTTGAAAACCTCATCACCAAAGTGGATCACTTGATTGTCGGCGGTGCGATGGCGAACACTTTCCTGTTTGCCGGTGGCGTTCAAATTGGCAAATCTCTCTGTGAGGAAGATATGGCCGAAACGGCGCGTCGTATTACTGCCGCTGCCAAAGGCACTGGCTGCTCCCTTCATTTGCCGGTTGACGCGGTTGTGGCGGCTGGCTTGGAGGCAGGCATCGCGGCCGAAACGGTTGCGATAGATGCCGTGCCGGAAGATCAGATGATCCTTGATGTCGGGCCTGAAAGTGCAGGAAAGATCGCGGAACTTTTGACGGATTGCAAAACCCTTGTGTGGAACGGCCCCTTGGGTGCGTTTGAGTTCACCCCGTTCGATGCCGGTACCAATGCAGCAGCTCAAGCGGCGGCAAAGCTCACAGAAAAAGGCGCGCTTCTCAGTGTCGCCGGCGGCGGCGATACCATGGCAGCCCTTGCCAATGCCGGCGTGACCGAAACGTTTTCCTACATCTCATCCGCCGGCGGCGCCTTCCTCGAATGGCTCGAAGGCAAAACCCTGCCCGGCATTGCTGTCTTGATGGAGTAGAGTTATGGAGACATGTACTTGTTACGTGTCCCCTTAATTCTTGAGTAGATGCTTCGTGTCTTTTGAGGTGACCTAAACTTAATCTCTATCACGCGCTTTCGTTTGCGGTTTATGCATGCCGCTGGTATCGACTTTGCCGAGGAGATTATCGAGCATGGCGCGGAGGTCTTCTGATTGGCGGAGGAGTTCGTTGGCGGCTTCGAGCGCTTCTTTCGAGGCGATGGCAGCGAAGTTTCTAGCGACCTCATTGACTTCATTGATGGTGCGTCCAATGACTTGGACAGCTTTGATCGCCCGTTTGGTGCCGCCTTGGATGGTATCAATGCGGTCATTGACGGATTGGCCAGCGCTTGATTTTGCGCTGGCTCTCTTTGAGGTTTTTTTGTCGCTGCGCTTTTCATCCAGATGAATGAGATTTTCCGCATCCGCTGCATCGTCATGGAGCAACGCCGTCTGAACTGCCAGCAAGCTCATCTGATCACTGATACCAATCATCAAAATCTCGATGTCCTCAATTTTTTCGGCGGCTTCATCGAGGCCGGTGACCATTATTTCTGTGCGCTCTGCATCTTCAGCAGCGATGGACGCATTTTTACTGGTTTCGGTGACCAGTTGGCTGATCGTGGTGATGGCGCTTTTGCCGATCGGCAGTTGGCTTCCTATCGATTCCGCGTCAACTTCTTCCGGTTCTTCGATTTTCGGCTGCTCCGTTACAGACGGCAAATTATGTGAATGGGGAATCAGGCTGCTGCCGGGCGCGACAACTTCTTCGCGTTCTTTTTCTACAGTGGCCAAAATATCGGCAGGGGTTTCAACCGATGAATCGACGGGCGCTTCAATTGGCGGCAGCGGTTCCGGATCTGGCGCCACTGCTTTTTGCTGGAGCGCAATTTCCAAATCTTTGCGTAAGCGGTCAGCGTGCAGCATGTTATAGCGGAATATTGCCAGTGCGTTGGAAATTTCACCGCTTTCATCATAATTGCCAAGATAGGGAATTGGCACGCTGACATTGCCGTGGGCCAGTTCCATCGCGACCTCTGAAATCTGTGACGTTGGTTTTGAAATGCTCCGCATCAAAATATAGCCAAAGAAAATCAGCAAGATGAGCGTGCCGCCAGTGCCGCCGGCCAATATTTGGCGAATCAATTCCTGGGTGGTTTTGCTTTCCTGGCGGGCGAGCAGCGAAAAATTCCCCGTGTAGTTGGTGAGGCCGTCCAGGCTCGGCGCCATATAAGTGCTGATTTCACCGAGCCTTGCGATTTCCGTTGCAAGGGCAATCCGCGTGCGCGCCAGCTGGGTAATATCGTTGCGATGACTTTGCAGCAAATCGATAGCCGTTTTCTTTTCACTGTCCGGCAAAGAGGACGCGACGATCGCCTTATTGAGGAGTTCAATATTTACCTGAATTTCTTGAAGTGCTTTGTTGCTGGCCTTTTGCACCAATTGCAGCTCACTTGCTTTGATATTTCCGAGATGGCTGGTGATGGTGCCGCTTTTGAGCTGCGATCCCAGCTGTGCAATGCGTTTCTCTAAAGCGGCAAAGGATGTTCTGGAGTTGCCGCTGAGACCGCCTTCGGCCTCAAACCCCAGAAGCGTCTGAATTTTTACAATATTTGAAAAATGACCGGCATGCTGCGCAACGCCATCATTTAAAGTTATCGCCATTTTTTGGTTGTCTTTGGCAGCTGGGTCATTGATCAACAATTTGAGATCTCGCGCCAAAGATTCTGAACGTTTCTTGTAATTTTCGGCATAGCGCAAATCTTGGCTCGCGGCAAAATTGCGGCTGTCACTGTTGAGCGCCATGGTTGAGGATTCAATCTTAGAAACAAGGCTCGCCAAATGACTGGCGGTCCTAATTTGATGAAGAGATTTTGTCAGAAGTTGGTCGGCGTGAAAAAGCAACCCGGCCATGCCGCCAATGGCCAGCAGGCCGAGAACCATGAACCACGAATGGCGTGTGGCAAACCGCGACGAGCCCATGAAGGATCGATGCGTCGGATCATCCCGCGACGGATCACCTTTGATGACCGGTGAAATCTCCTTAGAGAGTTCGCGCGAGCTGTCTACTTCCGAGTTAGACGCCCGATTTGACGAGAGCGTGGGGTCGTCTTCAGCCATGGTGTTTCCTCGTAATCCTCCAGATCGATCTCACGATAATCATCTTAGGAATATCACTGGTAAGCTATTGGTTTTATTATGTTTCAAATCACATGTTAGCCTTTTTTTTGGCCTCCACGCAAAAATTATATTTAAATTTTGATGAAATTAACCAATTAAACCTCGAAAAACTACTGTTCCGTTAGATTCCGTTAACTCTTTTGCGGCATTATGGCCAAGTCAAAAAAGTGGCACCAATAAATAAATCATCCAGCAAAACAGCAGTACTTAAATGAGCGATGATATAAAAATGGTGGGTGCGGCGATCCAGGCTCTGAAACATTCAGGTCAGGCACGCCAACAAGCACTCTCAGGTTATGAAGCGTCCAAGGAGGTTGACCGGCAGGCCCGGATCACCAAGCCGATGGATGAGCCGGCATTTCGCCGCGCATTGGATAAGCTTAATCACAGCTTGGATAAGGCCGCTGCGCGGGGAACGCCTCTTCGCGATGATGTGCCGCGGGGCTTTTATCTCAATATCAGCGTTTAAAATATTTTAGGAATCGAGGCCCATCAGCGAGTTTGCAAAGTCGCGGGCTTCGAACGGTCGCATGTCGTCGGCCTGCTCGCCAACACCGATGGCATGAACCGGCAAGCCAAATTTTTCGGCCAGTGACACCAGCACACCGCCTTTGGAAGAGCCGTCGAGTTTGGTGACGATCAGTCCGGTGACATCAACCATTTTGGCAAAAATCTCAACTTGTGAATGGGCATTTTGACCGGTCGTGGCATCGAGCACCAACAGGCAGCTATGTGGTGCGGTTTCATCTAGCTTGCCGATAACGCGGATTATTTTTTCTAATTCTGCCATCAACTCGGTTTTATTTTGCAGGCGGCCCGCCGTATCAATGAGGAGTATGTCGGCCTTCATGGCTTTTGCTTGCTCAAGCGCATCGAAGACCAGGCCTGCCGCATCTTTGCCGAGTTCGGTCGCGATCACCGGGCAATTTGTGCGCTCGCCCCAAATTTTAAGTTGTTCAATTGCCGCCGCCCGAAAAGTATCGCCCGCTGCCAGCACCACTTTTTTGCCGGCCTCGCTATAAGTTTGGGCAAGTTTGCCAATTGTTGTGGTTTTGCCGACACCATTGACACCGCAGACCAAAATAACATGAGGTTGGTGGCTGACGTCTGGCTCCAGTGGGATGGCAACCGGCTCAAGGATGGCTGCAATTTCAGACGCTAGGGCGCTTCTGATTTCTTCTGACGTGACTTCCTGATTGAACCGAGTGGCGGCAATCTTTTGCGTCAGGCTGGCCGCTGTTGCGACGCCTAAATCAGAGGTGATGAGGATTTCTTCGAGATCCTCGATGGCCGCATCGTCAAGTTTACGTTTGGTAAAGAGCTCGTTGATGCCTTGAGTGAGTACCGAGGAGGATCGGCTGAGACCGTCTTTCAAACGCGACAGCCAGCCTTTCTTTTCTTCGCTCATAAAATAGGGTCTGCCGCGATCTGCGCTGTCAGGCCCTCAGCTGTTGCACCGGTGATCAAAGCGGAAATGATGTCACCTTGCTTGTGATTGTCTTTGAGGCGCACGGGGGCGTAGGTTTCGGTATAGCCTCGTCCCTCGCGTTCAACCAAAACGCTCGTCGTTTGGCCGTTGAGTTTTTTAAAATACGCGGCTTTTGCCTCTTCGCCTTTTTTACGCAGCGCGGCTGAGCGGCGTTTTCTTATATTGCCGTTGAGTTGCGGCATTTTGGCCGCTGGCGTATCGGGGCGCGGCGAATAGGGGAACACATGCAAATAGGTCAGACCCGCTTCATCAACCAGACGCAGCGTCTCTTCGAACAAAGCATCCGTCTCCGTTGGAAAGCCGGTGATTAAATCAGCGCCAAACACGACGTCGGGCCGAAGTCGGCGAATGCGCGCACATAAATCGATAACGTCTTGGCGATTGTGACGGCGCTTCATGCGTTTCAATATCAGATCACTGCCGGCCTGCACACTTAAATGGAGATGCGGCATGAGACGCGGTTCACTTGCAATCAATTCCATTAAATCTTCATCGACGACAGCCGGATCAAGCGAGCTTAATCGCAAGCGCTTTAGGTCAGGTGCCAACGCCAAAAGACGGCGCATCATTTGACCAAGCGACGGTTTGCCAGGAAGGTCGCCGCCATAAGAAGATATATCAACGCCGGTGAGCACCGCTTCATAATAGCCTTGTTCGACCAATTGATTGATCTGGTCAACGATATGGCCGATTGGTACCGAGCGACTATTGCCGCGGCCGTAAGGAATGATGCAAAACGTGCAGCGATGATCGCAGCCTTGTTGAACTTGCACAAAAGCGCGGGAATGAGATTCAAATCCGCTGATTAAATGACCGGCGATTTCTTTTACCTGCATGATATCTGAGACTTGAATTTTATCTTTTGCCTCTTTTGGTAGATAGCTTTCCAGTTTCAGCTTTTCTTCATTGCCAAGGACAAGATCAACTTCCGGCATGTCGTCGAATTTCTCGGGCGCGATTTGGGCAGCGCAGCCAGAGACGATAATCTGGGTGTCGGGACGCTGGCGCCGCAGCTTTCTAATTTGCTGGCGGGCTTGGCGTTCGGCTTCGGATGTCACGGCGCAAGTGTTGAAAATCACGGTATCGCTAAGTCCGGCAGCCGTTGCTTGATCGCGCATTATTTCCGATTCAAACGCGTTTAAACGGCAGCCGAGCGTGATAACCTCTGGCGTTTTGGTGCTCATAACATCCAGGTCCCGGTATAGCTCATCGCGGTTGGGCCGGTCATGAGCACATGATTGTCATCCCGCCATTCAATTTCGAGCGCGCCACCATCCAATGTCACGGTCGCTTTCCGGTCGGTGAGATCGCGGCGGACGGCAGCAATCAGCGTCGCGCAGGCGCCCGTGCCGCAGGCTTCCGTAATGCCGACACCACGCTCCCAAACGCGGAGGCGAATTTCTGAGCGAGATGTCACCTGGGCCGCTTCGACATTGGTTCGATTTGGATAAAATGCGTGGTGTTCCAATTCGGGCCCAACAGTTTCGAGATCAATGGTCTCGGCGTCGTCAACGAAAAATACCGCATGCGGATTGCCGACACTCACGGCCACCGGGTGGCTGAGCGGACCTTCTGTTATGTCGAGTGACAATGTATCCATTTCGTGGGCCAACGGGATGTCCTGCCAATTAAGATAGGCTGGACCCATGTCGACGGTGATTTGATCTGCCGCACGGTCAGCCGTTACCAAGCCGCCGAGGGTTTCGATAGAGGCGTGATCTGTGCCTTTTTCATCCATCAGGAGTTTGCCAACGCAGCGCGTTGCGTTGCCGCAAGCTTCAACCTCGCCGCCATCTGCATTGCGGATTCGCATGAATAAATCGCCATCTGATTGAGCTTCTTCGAGCAAGATCAGTTGGTCGCAGCCGATGCCGCGCCGGCGATCAGCGATCGCTTGCGTTTGGGCCGCGTTCAACTCGATCGGCGTGCTCCGGCCGTCCAAAATAACGAAATCATTTCCGAGGCCGTGCATTTTTATGAATTTCAATGCAGTCATAGGGGGCGATATAGAACTGAAACCGTCAGAAGTCCACCCATTCTGTCGGTATTTTAAGCTTCAGTCGCCTTTGGGCCGTAGATTTCAAGAAAAGCCGTTAGATGAAATTGTGCTTGAGCAGGTTCGTACATGTATTGTTGTCCGATCGGGCAGGCGCGTCGTGCCTGGCACCCATTTTGTAAACAGTCTCTGCCATCGAGTGTCGTCAAATAGCTGGAACAAGCCTCGACATTAAAATTTCCATCTTCTATGGCATCTACCGGGCAGGTTGAGGTGCAGGGTTGATCGCTACAAGTCAGACAAGGCGTGTTTATATCTTTAAATTCTGGCAGTTGGATTTTTTCTTTAAACAAAAGAACGCCGCGGTAGGCATGCCAGAGTCCATAGACGGGATGTATAAGAGGGCCAAAGGGAGAGAGGTACACCGCTTCCACCTTTTGCGCCCAGGCGAGAATTGGTATGAAAGGGGGTCCCTCAAAAGGGAAAATGACTTCAGCGTTTAATTCTTCAGCAATTTGATCAAGGACTAGCCGGGTCCAGCATTCTAATGGATTTTTGATAGCTTGGCGCCCGGCTTCAAAAGCCCGCCAAAAGGCGGAGTTTTCGGTATTGCCAGCATTGCCGACAATAATCGCCGTCTCAATGGCGCTATCCAAGCCATCGACTTCGGAAGGATAAAAGCCGCCGCAACATCGCAAATGATCTTTCGCAATTCGGCGTTCAATATCGCTAAAACTGAGTGAATCTCCCATATGCCAGTATACCAGGCGGCCTGGGCCGAGGCAAAACGGGATGACGCTCGCCGCTTCAGTTAGCTCATATCAGATTGGGCAACGGACTCTGCCAGTTTTACCAATGATTTTTGCATGTCTCGGTTTGGCAGATTTAAATAGGAATCAAAAAGACGCCGCAATTCCTTGGCTTGATGAGCGTTGATTTTAATACCGCTGCTATCCAGGTTGATCTCGGCGAGATCGGTAAAAAAGTAATTGGCTTCAACCGAAAAGAAATTACACAATTTATAAATATGCTCAGCCGTCAGATTATCCTGGCCACCTTCAAGATGATCCAATTGCTGAAGCGTTTTATCGATCTGTTTGGCAACCTGGCTTCGCGAAATACCTTTTTCATTTCTCAACATTCGAATGCGGTGACCGACCAGTGGATTGATGAAGTCGTATTTGCGCACACGTTTTGATGCGTTCGGTGTTGAATCCCCAGCCAAATTTGGCGTTGGGGGTTCTGGCGACTGTTCCCACATTATAATCTCACTTTGAGTCAAACTTACATTTAACGTTTAGTGCAAGCACATATGGATTTATGACTAACACCTAAAAATACAATTAATTGATGTATTCATCAATTTCTTACAATTAAAAATATAACACGACCATAAGGCAAAAAAAAGTGAAAAGGTTACTATTATAAGGTGTAGTTTAAGACGAAAAGTCAGGCCCTTTGAGTTGAGGCTTGTTCTGTCAGCTAGAACTGTGGGCTAAAGTTTTGACAAATTGCGACAAACGCTTGCGAACTTCTTCGTCTTGAACACGGTAGAAATTGTGCATGAGTTCGATAGCTTCGCGTGAGGACATGGGATCTTGTTCGAATGGAGCTTGGGGAATGTCTGATAAATTCAGGTTTCCAATCCCAGAATCTTCAAGGTTTTCAACACCTTCGTAGAAGAAGGAAACTTCAACTCCAAGCGTTTTTGAAATTTTGTATAGGTTACTTGCTCCTATTCTATTGGTCCCGTTTTCATATTTTTGAACTTGTTGGAAGGTGACACCAATGGCTTCGCCAAGTTTTGTTTGACTAATTCTTAGTCCAACACGGCGAGCACGAACGCGCGAACCGACATATTTATCAATTGGATCTGGACCATCATCTTTAATTGTTCTTCTACGCATTAATTACACTCCCTTAAGAGCACTATAGTACTACAAATACAAATAATTGATTGATTTTTATATATCATTTCCGTGTTGAGTATTAGTAATTATATAATCATCACGTTTATAGTTATCCAATAAGTACAATCCGAAATGGTGTTGATGTAAACCTATACTCTTGTCTTTTAAAGATTAGTCTAAATCCTTGAAATCAATGATTTACTTAATTTAACTATAAGTACTATTGCATACTATGATACGCAAATGCCACTTATTAAATCTTATTTATTTATCGATTTTTCTCTTTTAATCACAGTACATTTGGATTTTATTACACATAATAAGAGCACTTAGTATTCCAAATAAAAATAATTTTGTTCTTTAGGGTCTATTTCATCTTTTAAATAGTGATATTGTGACGAATCGAATTGTCCATGAGGGCTTGACTTGAACCCTGGGCAGCAATACATTCCGCGACCTTACGAAGACATTTTGTTTCGTGACGTCTCCAATTGAATTATCCGCTCGGGATTTAGACGAGTTGGTGAGGGGGCGCCGCCAGTCCGCGAGTTTCGCGCACTGGCGTTTTTTGCTTGTTGAAAAAGGTTTTGTAACCGGTGTTTGACGGATTGAGCGATAAGTTTGGCGATATTTTTGATCGCTTGAAGAGGCGGGGCGCGCTGAGCGAGTCTGACGTTTCTGATGCTATGCGTGAAATTCGCGTGGCGCTGCTCGAAGCAGATGTCGCACTGCCAGTAGTCAAAGATTTTATCGAGGGTGTCAAAGAGGCAGCCGTTGGCCACGACGTCATCAAAAGTGTCACTCCCGGCCAGATGATTGTTAAGGTGGTCCATGATCATTTAATTGAGATGCTCGGTCCAGAAGATGCCGAAATCAATCTCGCCGCTGCCGCGCCGGTGCCGATTCTTATGGTTGGATTGCAAGGTTCTGGTAAAACCACGACAACCGGTAAATTGGCGCTTCGACTTAAAAATCGTGACCGTAAGAAAGTGTTGGTTGCCGGGCTTGATGTCGCCCGCCCGGCGGCGCAAGAACAATTGGCCCAGCTTGCTGTCCAGGCTGAGGTGGAGAGCTTAAAGCCGGTTTTCGGTGAACAGCCGGTTGGCATTGCCAAACGTGCGATGGATACCGGACGCAAAGAAGGCTTCGATGTTGTTATCCTCGATACCGCTGGTCGATTAGCAATTGATCAGGAGTTGATGAGCGAAGTTGCAGAAATTCGCAACGCTGTCGCGCCGGCTGAAATTTTATTGGTGGCTGATGCGATGTCCGGCCAAGATGCGGTTAACGTCGCCAAAGAGTTTAACGAAAAAATTGGGATCACCGGTATTGTGCTGACCCGCGTTGACGGTGATGCCAGAGGCGGCGCAGCCCTTTCGATGCGCCAAGTCACCGGTTGCCCGATCAAACTAATGGGTGTCGGCGAGAAACTTGATGCGCTTGAGACTTTTCAAGCCGAACGTATTGCCGGCCGAATTCTTGGCATGGGCGATGTTGTTGGGCTGGTTGAAAAAGCCGCCGAACACGTTGATCAAGAACAAGCGGAAAAATTTGCCAAGCGTGCCCTTAAAGGTCAGTTCACGCTTGAGGATCTGCAAGCCCAATTGGCGCAGGTTAAAAATATGGGTGACCTCGGTGGTCTTATGGGCATGTTGCCTGGTGTTGGCAAAATGAAAAAACAAATCGCTGAGGCCAATATTGATGACCGCATGATTGCCCGTCAGGAAGCAATTATTTTATCGATGACGCCCAAAGAACGGCGGAATCCGAAATTACTGAACGCAAAACGTCGGAAACGCATCGCTGCGGGATCTGGCACAAGCGTTCAAGACGTCAACCGTTTGTTAAAACAGTTTCAGCAAATGGCGTCGATGATGAAGAAAATGGGTAAAAAAGGTATGGCCGGCATGATGTCGGGAATGGGTGGCCCTGGTGGGATGCCTAATATGCCTGGTGGCATGATGCCGCCGCCCGGAATGAAATTTTAAAATCAGAATTTTACGATTTAAGTTTAGAAAGAGGAAAATAAATTAATGGCAACTAAAATTCGTTTATCGCGCGGTGGCGCAAAAAAACGTCCGTTTTACCGTATTGTTGTGGCTGACTCTCGTAGTCCCCGTGATGGTCGGTTTATCGAGCGTGTGGGTACCTACAATCCAATGGTCGCAAAAAACCATCCGGAACGGATTGTTCTTAAAGAAGACCGCATCCAGCATTGGCTCTCAAATGGTGCCTTGCCGACGGATCGGGTCGCGCGCTTTTTAGGCGACGCGAACATCATCGAAAAACCGGTGCGGGCTGAGCAAACAAAACAGCATCTGCCGCGTGAGAAAACGTTGGAGAAGTTGAGAGAGAAAGAAGAAGCTCAGAAAGCTGCTCAAGAAGCTGCCGCCCAAGAAGCTGAAGCTGCTGCTGCCGCTCCGACTGAGGAAGAAGCTGCCGCAGAAGACGCACCAGCAGAAGAAGCTGCCGCAGAAGACGCACCAGCAGAAGAAGCTG
>Ga0209554_1000751_pt1 | contig 26663 bp, 25 predicted proteins | sample MarorgKNORR_S2LV_5_FD_188221 | JGI IMG/M metagenome (GOLD analysis project Ga0209554, IMG submission 188221) | Marine microbial communities from the Southern Atlantic Ocean, analyzing organic carbon cycling - Bottom_A/KNORR_S2/LV (SPAdes) (version 2) | ecosystem: Environmental > Aquatic > Marine... | reverse complement strand
TCATAATCGCCGGGAACAGCGCATTAAGGGGCCTGTTGTCTGTATGGCCACCGGAATCAGACTCGATGATGATATCTTCAGCCAGGGGAATGGTCCCGGCTATTTCAGCCTCAGAGGCCGTTAATTTGCCTTCTGAGACCAATTGATCGAGGATTTTGGCAGGTGCAGGAGACAGGAAGTGGCGCGCCGTCTCCTCTCTCGATATTTTAGCGAAAATGTGGTTTTGCCGGATGACAGAACCATCCTGCGCCCGGGAAAGCCCTGAACAGCCGTAACGTACAATGGCCGGGGTTAAGCCCATGAATGCAGATGCCGACACACGTTTTACACTTCGACGTAAATAAAGATCGACAATCTGATTTTCCAGGTCAGGTTCGTTTGGAGAATGAATCAGGTTACTTCCCCAGGACAATCCTTCCACGTCAAGCGCTTCGCTGATTTCAGTGATAGCGGCCTCTATGACCTGCAGAGACAGGCCTGCAGAGCCAAACATGCCCATGGCACCCATACGTCCCAGTTCGATAACCAGCCGGGTTGACCCAATACCCCGGGCCATGGCACCGCCGACATAAGCAAATCGAACCCCATGGGTTTCCTGAAAGCCCCGGTCCCCCAGCCATTCCGGGTACAGAGGCGGCAGGATTCCCAACAAAGGGTATTGCTGCTCCGGCGAATTTTCCTGGCTGATTGCGGCACTGGAAACTTGTCCATTTCGAGCCAATCCAATTCGATGAGACTCAGGATCGAAGACCACTTTGGTTGCAGTGCGGACGGAACCCTGGATTGCAGCGTTATTGAGGGGCGCAAAGCTGGCGTCAGATGAAATCCCTGTCCAGACACCAACATTTTCCGGTGCAGGCGTAATGTTCGAACTGGCCGTCTGACCACCAGTTATCTCAGTGTTTGCTGTCATTAAGTAATCTCTACCTGCACTCTATTGTGGCTATTAGATGGAATGACCCTGTTCCAGGGAAGGTCTCCGGCACAAAAGATACCGGTGTTAGGCTTCTTACTCAAAGGTGTGTTGTTCAACGGGTCATTTTCTCATATTCACACACGCATATGCATTGCCCACCCACGGTGGGGTGTTTTTTTCTTAATGGGGGTGTTTAGAACCGATCATGCCACGCGATTGGAGAGCCCTTTTACACGCTCTTCAGGCAGGATGCAATCCGGGATTTCCTAGATCGACCATTTCTCATGTTTTCCTTCAGTTTTGCGATTTTTGGACAGCTTTTCCCCGATTTTTGGATAGTTTTTCTATCCAAAATATCGGATTCGGGAGCAATTGAGTCTGTATGCAGTTTTATCGCATACAGATTCAAATGCGGGAATCATCAGCACGGAGTGCTGACAGACCTCCAATCACAATCAAACAGGCGTCAACAAAAAGTGCCCGTGGCTCGCCGCTATTGGCCGGTTAATTTCATCCTGCCATATTTCAGTCCTGACGTTGGCGACTCTTCGACCCTGTCGGGTAACCACGGCCCTGCCATAGGTTTCCACAGGGCGCCCGGAGCGTAGATAATCAATTGAGATATCCACGGTTTTCGGTAGTCGCTCACATTGCGTGTTATAGAGGAGCTGTATGATTGATGTCAGTTCCAGAAATGCGCCGATAGCACCGCCATGTAACGCGGGCAGCGTTGGGTTGCCAATCAGCATCTCCTGAAAGGGCAAAATAGTGGTCACCTCGTTACCCTTTCGATCGACCTGCACTCCCATGAACCTGGCAAACGGAATGTGTTCCATCAACGCCTGCATGTCCTGCGCACGTCCTTCCTCTCTAAGTTGCTTGAGTATCTGCATGTCAGGGAACCTGCTTTGAATTATCGGTGACAGAGTCTCTGGGGTCATTTGGGGTACCCGCAAAAGGTAACTCTCTATCTGGTGTAAATATTCTCACGTCGAAACCGGTCTCGAGCGATCCACCAACGATGAAGGTTGTTTCAGCGAAATTGAACGCTCTCGCTATTTTCTGCATCTCGGCGCCATCAAGTTCAGTCGCATCGGGAAAGGTCGCCAGCTGATTTCCCTGGTAGGCGACTTCAGAAAAAACTTCCGTAATGAAGTATTTTTTATTCATCTCAACGAACCCAGAACAGGTTTGTCCCCCACAATAGTCACTCTAAGACCACTGCGGGTTTCAGGAAAATAATCCCACAACGCCATGTGCTGCGTGCAACGGTTATCCCACATTGCTACGGAATTTTTTTGCCATCTAAATCGACAATGAAAGACCGGATCTCTTACTCGCTCGAATAACAATTTCAGTATCGAGCGGCTCTCAAGCTCGGTCAGACCGAGAATATTGCGAGTGAACCCACTATTAACAAACAGCGCATTACGTTTTGTCACAGGATGCGTGCGCACTACCGGATGGACACAATGAGGATTTGATCTTTGTGGCTCATGGTCTCTATAAAACCCGGTGTAGTCAGCTCTGTGTTCTGCCCGCAGGCCAGTTAAGAAATACTGCATTTTGTCGCTGAAGGAATCGAATACACGGTACATGTTTGCCCAAAGGGTATCCCCGCCAGACTTTGGCACCTGGTGGATACGCAAGATGCTTGCCATCGGTGGCTTTTCATCAGCAGAAACATCTGAGTGCCAAACCTCGCCATTGTTGCGATGGCTCGTCTCATCCGCATGGATTCTCATCAAGGCAGGATTACCATTTTCGAAAGGTGCTGCAGGATGTATATGCAGAGGACCAAAACACTCACCCAGGGCGAGGTGCTCATCAGGTGTCATCTTCTGATCTCTGAAGAACAAAACCAGGTGCTCCATCCACAACCCATGGATCTCACTGAACAATTCAGCGTTTGATGCCACCTCACGAAGATCGACACCATGAACGACCGCGCCAATCGTGGGTGTGAGGGGTTCAACCGTTAGCATGACTGAACAAAAGATGTTTTTCTCATAAAGCTATGATACAAGTTCGCTTTGAATTTGTGTGAAGCATGTTATGAAACCCGTCTGTGTAGTGACTGGCGTAGGTCCCGGAACCGGTTCCGCCATCGTCAGGCGATTCAGTGAGTCCTACTCCGTTGCAATGATCGCCAGAGACGTAGAGCGTCTTAACGATTTTGAGGCTGAGATTACTGGCAGCACTGCGTTTCCCTGTGACGTCTCTGACGCCATGGCGCTCTCGGCAACCCTTGATAAAATCAAATCCACATTAGGAAATCCCGAAGTCGTCGTACACAACGCCGTCGGCGGCGCATTCGGTGATTTTCTTTCCATAAAACCAAAAACCCTGATGAAGAATTTTGAAGTCAACACCATGGCGCTGTTACAACTGGGTCAGGAACTCGTACCTTCGATGATCGAGCAGGGTAAAGGCGCGGTCATCTGCACCGGCAATACGTCGGCCTATCGAGGTAAGGACTTCTTCTCCGGGTTCGCACCAACAAAGGCGGCGCAACGCATTCTTGCCGAATCAATGGCAAGACACGTAGGCCCAAAAGGTGTACACGTTGCTTATGTGGCTATCGATGCCGTCATCTCGCTGCCATGGACTCGAGAACGCTATCCAGACAAGCCAGATGACTTTTTCTGCTTCCCGGCAGACATCGCCGAGCACGTGTGGCAGGTTGCGCACCAACCAAAATCTGCCTGGACATTTGATACCGTCATCCGACCTTTCGCAGAAAACTGGTAGGGAGTTAAGAATGACCAAGACAGCAGTCGTTATTGGTGTGGGCCCAGTCGAAGGCCTCGGTGCCTATCTGGGCATGCAGGCGGCAAAAAAAAACCTTCATGTCATCATCGCTGGTCGTACCAGCGATAATCTCAATGCGGTCGTTGCCGCCATAGAATCCGAGGGAGGCCATGCAACCGCTGTTGTTACCGATGCTGTCAATGAAGCAGGGGTCAAGGCATTGATCAAAGAATCAGAGAAAATCGGCCCCATCGATCTGGCTATCTACAATGCAGGTAACAATTTCCCTGGCGACTTCCTGTCCATGGAGAGCAGTTATTTTGAAAATGCCTGGCGTGTCTGCACACTGGGCGGCTTCCTGTTCGCACGAGAGGCCATCAAAGCAATGCTAGCGAGATCAAGTGGGACACTGCTCTTCACAGGAGCCAGTGCTTCAATGCGCGGCAAACCGAATTTCTCGGCTTTTACCGCTGCCAAAGCCGGACTCAGGGCTATGGCTCAAAGTCTGGCGAGAGAATTCGGCCCGGAGGGTATTCATGTGGGGCATGTCGTAGTCGATGGCGGGATCAGGGGTGAGAAGGTGATTACCGCCTACCCGCAGTTCGTTGAAAGTGTTGGAGAAGATGGGCTCATCGGACTCAAAGGAATTGCTGATGCCTTTATGTACCTCTACAAACAGCCAAAAAATGCCTGGACTCATGAGTTGGACCTTCGAACCCACAAGGAAAATTTTTAATTGAGTATCTGGGTTGACGCTGACGCCTGTCCGGTGGTGATAAAAGAGATCATCTTCCGGGCTGCAAACCGAACTTTCACCGAAACAACACTGATCGCAAATAACCTGATCAAGGTTCCACCGTCAAAGTACATCTCAGCGATTCAGGTCCCCAAGGGATTTGATGTTGCCGATAACGAAATAGTGAGGAGAGTTGAAAAAGGCGATCTGGTAATAACTGCCGATATTCCCCTGGCGGCTGAAGTCATGGAAAAGGGCGCAGAAGCACTCAATCCGCGTGGCGAGCGTTATACCGCGGAGACAATCCGGCAACGGCTCAATATGCGAGATTTCATGGATACGATGCGTGCATCTGGCATACGGACGGGCGGCCCTCCCCCGCTCAACCAGACCGGCCGCCAACAGTTCGCGAACGAGTTAGATAAGTATCTGGTCATCTCCAAGCGGGCTACCGGATGAACGATATCGAATGGCAGACCAGGGTCGATACCGCTGCACTTTACCGGCTGATTGCACTTGAAGGTTGGGATGATCTCGTTGGCACACATGTTTCAGCCAGGATCCCGGGAGAAGAGCATCGATTCTTGCTCAACCCCTACGGCATGATGTTCGAGGAAATCACCGCAAGTAGTTTGCTGACCATCGACCTCAATGGCCATCAGATTACACCGAGTGAGTACAAAGTAAATCGTGCGGGATTCACTATTCACAGCGCGGTCCACATGCACCGCTCCGATGCCATGTTCGTGATTCATCTGCACACGGATTATGGCGTCGCGTTAAGTTGTCAGAAAGATGGACTAAAACCGCTGAACCAAACTGCCATCGCCATCGTTTCCGAGCTTGCATATCATGACTACGAAGGTGTCGCCACTAACCTCGCAGAACGTGAACGCATCGTCGAGGATCTGGGCTCCCGAAACGCCATGATCCTGCGTAATCATGGCACCATGGTATGCGGACCCAATGCAGGTGGCGCCTGGCAAGCAATATTCCGATTAGAGCGCGCCTGCAAGTATCAAATTCTCGCGGAATCTGGCGGCGCAGCAATCACCAGATTATCTAACGACATTATCGATGCGCGGTCCAACGCAACTTCGACGGACGCACTGCGAACAAGGGGGGAATTCATCTGGCCAGCCTTGCTTCGAAAGCTCGACCGCATTGACCCATCGTACAGAGACTAGAAATGTCAGGCTTACTTACCAACAAGCAACTCTCTGTGCTCACCCTGTCGCTCGAGCATCTCACTAACGAACTTGAACTGCTGCTGACAGCAACAGAATCCGGCGCTGAACCTGTGAAGCTAAAAGATAATCAGGGTCGGCTCTCCCGAATGGATGAGCTGCACAATCAAAGCATCCTCATGGCTAATCGCAACCTCACTAGAAATCGCCTCAAAGCCATCAGCCAGGCGAAGGCTCGCCTGAATGATGGGAGTTTTGGCTTCTGTATCACTTGCGATGAACCCATCGCCTACAATCGGCTAGTTGCTTACCCGGAAGCGAGCAAGTGTATTTCCTGCCAATCTGAAGCCGAATCGTAACTCATCGCCCTACAAGGGCGGCTCGGCGATTTTTAACAGTTGCTTGCCCTTGTTCTTACCCTGAAACAGCCTGAGAAAGGTCTTCGGGGTATTTTCGATACCTTCCTGGATATCTTCACCGTGTTTAAGTTCACCACTTTCGATCCATTCCGACAGCACTTTTATTGCGTCCGCGGCCTTGTGCAAGTAGTCGATGACAATAAATCCTTCCATCGTGCAGCGACGAATTACCAGCTGCATGTAATTTCTGGGACCAGAAGGCAGTTCCTGTTCATTGTACGACGAGATGCCGCCACACAATACGATTCGACCATTCTGGGCCATGTTGAGTAACGCACTATCAAGAATATCGCCACCGACATTATCAAAAAATACGTTGATTCCTTTGGGGCATTCCTCTGCCAATCTTGCGGTAACATCTTCAGATTTGTAGTCGATAGCTGCATCGAATCCCAGCTCATCGGTAAGCCAGGCGCACTTCTCTGGACCACCGGCTATGCCGACAACCTTTGATGCGCCGTTTATGCGCGCTATCTGACCTGCAACCGACCCGGTCGCGCCAGCAGCACCTGAGACGACAATGACATCGCCCTCTTTGGGTTTTCCCACGTCCAATAATCCAAAATAGGCAGTGAGACCTGTGCCGCCCAATGCACTCAATACCAGATAGGGAGGAATCCCTTCAGGGATCTTTGAAACGGCTCCCATCATTGAGGGTTTACCATCATTGATGCCGTACTCTTGCCAACCGAGTTGTCCCTGCACAAAATCCCCAGGGGAAAAGTCAGGATTGTTGGACTCCACAACCTGGCCCACGGTACCGGCCCGCATTACCTCACCAATTTCGACGGGAGGGACATAACTTTTGACATCATTCAACCAACCCCTCATTGCCGGTTCAAAAGCAAAATAGAGATTCCGTATCAGGAATTCATTGTCACCGAGTTCGGGAACCGGCTCCTCGACATACTCAAAGTCAGATTCTTTTACCATGCCGATGGGTCTGGACTTGAGACGCCATTGACCGTTCATTCGATTGGACATATATCACCCTGAATTTTAAAAAAAATGCATCATGTTGTTTTCGTTCTCACCGGTCAAGCTACATCGCAAACGGCTTCAGTCAGCCTATAATCAGTTGCGCCTAAAGGGTCCCTGCTCAGCAATATAATCGATTTCCTCATCCACATAACGGCGTTCATCCTTGAGGTAATGATCTACGGCATCGCGAAAAGACTTATTAGCAATCCAATGAGCACTGTACGTATGGTTAGGCATATAGCCTCTGGAGAGCTTGTGTTGGCCCTGCGCACCAGCTTCGACTCTTTTGATCCCGCGTTCGATGGCAAATTCTATGGCCTGGTAGTAGCAAACTTCAAAATGCAGAAAGGGATGATGTTCAATACAACCCCAATTCCTGCCAAACAGGCATTCGTCACCAATAAAGTTGATGGCGCCAGCCACATATCGACCATCTCGCTTACACATTACCAACATCGTATCGTCTGGCATGGTTTCGCCAATTATTGAGAAGAACTCACGTTTCAAGTATGGAGATCCCCACTTTCGGCTACCAGTATCTATATAGAATCGATAAAAAGCATCCCAGTGCTCTTCTGCCAGATCTGCACCAGTGATTCTTTCGATTTCGATACCGGATTCAATGGCGCCGCGCCGTTCCCGTTTAATATTCTTGCGTTTCTTGGAAGACAAACCGCTGAGAAAGTCATCGAATGTTCCATAGCCCAAATTCTGCCAGTGAAACTGATTGTGCGTTCTTTGCAGAAACCCAAGCTCACCCATGAGGTCCCACTGGGCCTTATCGGCAAAAGTGACATGTACCGATGACACTTCCATGTTTTCGGCAACCTGCATCATGCCCGACAAGAGGTGCTTCTCCAGGTCGTCACCACCGTAGCCGGGCTTTGTCAGAAGACGCCGTCCTGTCGCTGGTGTAAAAGGTATAGAGACCTGTAATTTTGGATAGTATCGGCCGCCTGCTCGCTCAAACGCATCTGCCCAGGAATAGTCGAATACATACTCACCCTGCGAATGGTTCTTCAGGTACATAGGAACAACGCCGACAATACCATCTGTCTCGTGTTCCAACGCCAGGTGATACGGTGCCCAGCCCGTGGCTGCTACCGCCGAATGGCTTTTTTCAAGTGCGCCTAAAAATGCATAGGAAAGAAACGGATCAAACGGGATGTCGCAGTCGGCGACACCCCGTGATGGATTGGCACAGGCGTCCCACGCCTGCGCGCCTATCTCTTCGATACTCGAGCAGGCCTTGAGATTATATTTCTGGGTTGAGATAGCCCGCCTCACTTATCTCAAAGGATTTCGTTTGCGACCAGTTCCAATGCTTCAATCTGACCGGCACCCAGCAGCATGCTACTAATCTTGCCTGCAGCGCCAGCTTCCTTCCAGACCTGCAATCGTTCTTTGATGTGACCAGCTGGTCCAACCAGATGACAGGCATCGACCAGTTCATCAGGTACGGCCGCCATCGCTTCATCTTTCTTGCCCGCAAGAAATAAATCCTGAATCTTTTCTGCGGCTTCTTCGTACCCTAACGACTTAGCGTAATCGTTGTAGAAGTTTTTATCCCTGGCGCCCATGCCGCCAATGTACAGTGCCATGTTGCCTTTGATGGGCATGCGACAATGCTCTATGTCGTCACCGATGATTACCGTTACGAAAGGTGCTACATCAAAATCCATCATTGTCTTCCCGGTTTTATCCAAACCCTTCTGGATGGATTGCTCCAATACGCCAGATTTCTCCGGGCTCATCCAGATCGGAAAGACACCATCGGCAACCTCGGCAGCTGTCTCAAGTCCTTTTGGTGTAATCGAAGCCATATAAATCGGAATATCGTTATCAGCCTGAAGAATGCTCTTCAGGGGTTTACCCAGACCTGTGCCATCGTCACCACTATAGGGCAGGCTATAGTGAAAACCTTCATGTTCGACGACGCCCTCCCGAGCGAATATTTTTCTGAGAATACTGATGTATTCCTTCGTACGGGTCATCGGTTTGCCATAAGCGACACCATGCCAACCCTCAACCACCTGTGGACCAGAAGCGCCCAGGCCGAGAATAAAGCGTCCGCTAGAAAGCTGGTTTAAGGTCATCGCGGTCATCGCCGTACATGCGGGTGATCGACCCGGCATTTGCATAATCGCCGTACCAACCTTGATCTTGTCGGTTTGTGCGAGAATCCAGGCCGCAGGGGTTACCGCATCTGAGCCATAGGCTTCCGCTGTCCAAACCGAGTCATAGCCCATACTTTCGGCAGCTTTTATCCGGGCGATATCGATCCCGATAACCTTGCCACCTATACCATTTAATATTCCAAGTTTCATATTTTCATCCTTTTCGTTAACTGATCAGGCGGAGAGTTTCGCCAACAATTCTTTTGCGTGGTCATCATCCCGTGCCGGGAGTGAGCCCATCGTGCGATCTACCAGATCTCCATATCGATTTTTGAATTTGGCAACGACATCATCGATTTCTGCCACTGTCGCAAATTCTTCAAGAATGTCATCTGTTATGAGCGTTGCCATTTCATCCCATTTGCCCTGCTTCGACAATTGGTTCAATTCAGGCTGCAGGTCGCCCCAACCATGGACACCGAGTACCGGGGCATAGGCAGGCGTCGATCCGTAGAAAGCGATCTGCTTACGAACCGCCTGTTTGCTCGCATCGAATTGCTCTTGTGTATTGCCTGTAACAATAAATCCCGGGTATGAAATTTCAAAGTCATCTCTAGACCTTCCTGCTTTCGCGAGCCCTTTTTCAACCGCGGGCAGGGTTACCTCTCTAAGGTATTTTTCCGTGGTAAAGGCATGAATGATGACTCCGTCTGCGACTTCGCCCGCAACTTCGGTCATGCGTGGTCCAACCGCGGCCAGAAATACTTTAGGCGCACCGTACTCAACATCAAGGGGTGTGAACATTGGTGTCATCAGAGAGTGGGTGTAAAAATCACCCTGGAACGACAGTCTCGTGCCTTTGTGCCAGCAATCCCAGATTGCCCGCATCGCAGAAATAAATTCACGCATTCTGGCAGCTGGATGTGACCAGGGCATGCTGAATCGTTTGGTAATGTGCGGCCTGATCTGTGAACCGAGGCCCAACACAAAACGCCCCTTCGAAAAACTGTTTAGGTCGTGGCCAATATTAGCCAGGTTCATCGGCGTTCTGGAAAAAGCAACGGCAATAGAGGTCACCAGTTCTATTTTCTCGGTTTCCTGGGCCGCCAGTAACAATGGGAAAAACGGATCATGGGATGTTTCCGCCGTAACCGCGCCATGGTATCCGAGAGACTCCAGGCGCTTTGCATTTGCAGGCACACCGGCAAGGTCTCCCATTAATCCGCCATCAACTCTCATGCTCTATTCTCCAATTCCGACTATGATTTTATCTGTTTCGTTTTTTCTGCTCGAAGCCGGGCAATTTTGAAATTGTCCCAGGTCAGCACATCATCTGGCGTAAAGACCATCCAACGGCCATTATCACCAGCCGCTGTCGCATTATTCGGTTTCGGTTCACCACTGGGTTCGCCGTGTCCGCCATGATATTTCTTGCCCATTTGAATCCTGACTTCTTGCAGATACTCATCAGCCTCTTCTGCGGCACTGTCCTCAAGTACTTTTGCCTGGCCCGAAAACATGGCCGCCTGAAGCTCAGGATACCGTTCATTGCGATCAACGATAATGGTGCAACTGGGATTACGCCGAAGATTCACAACCTTCTGGCCTCGACCATAGATATAGATCTGGTTGCCACCCCAACCAAACCACATGGGTGTCAGGTTAATCCTGTCTCCCGGGCCGATTGTCGCCATCCGCAAGTTCCAGGAGGAAGTCATTAATTCCTCAAGCTGGTCAGGTGACAGCGACAGTTTTCTGGAAAGGGGCATCGTTAGAAGGAAAAATGCTTCGCAGTGAAGGCATCGTAAGTTTGTTTGCCTTCTTTGCCGGACACACAAGAAATAATGTGAGTAGTAATTCCCATCTCTCCATATTCACGGATTCGATCGTGACATTCTTCCATCGATCCCAATATGGCGATGTCATCAACCAGCTGATCATCCAGGGCGCCGGTTGTTTTAGCGCGATCTTTAGCAGCCCAGCCTTCTTTAATTGTCTGTGCGACCTCTTCGTAACCACACCAGGACAGAAACTTGTTATACACAGGGGTCGCATAATAAGGCGCAAATCCGCCACGGATCAGGTCCCTTGCACCCTCTTTATCATCGGTAACAACCACCTGGTGCCGACAAACGATTTCAACATCTTCGATCTTCTTTCCAGCCCTTTCGGCACCAGCTTTTATATGTTCCATCATTTTTGGCAGGGCTTGCTTCGGGAAAAGGTTAAGAATGACACCATCGGAGAACTCAGCCGCAGCCTCCAGCATTTTCGGGCGAAGCGCTGCCATATAGACGGGTTGCGCGCCTTCCTCCAACGGCAGTTGTCGGTAACCACGACTGGAAACGGCATCCCCATCAAAATTTGTTTTCTCACCCATGAGCATTGCCTTCACCAACTGCGTTGTTTCCTTTACGCGCGTCAGCGGTTTTTCGAATTGTTGGCCGTGCCAATTTTCCATCATCGTCTGGCTGCTGGAACCCAATCCAAGGATGAACCTGCCTTTAGATAATTTGTGCAATACATGCGCCGTTGATGCGAGTACCGCAGGTGTTCGCGAGTAGACAGGGATGATCGCGGTGCCGATTCTGCATCTCTCAGTATTGAGCGCCACTGCTGCTGCCGTAGTCAGCGCATCCACACCGTTTGAATCAGCAAACCATAAATCATCATAACCTTCAGCTTCTGCCCATTTGGCCAGCTCAATGGTTTGCTCAACTCCTCTGGGATCGGGTAGCGTCAATGCGGTTCGTTGAGGCACTGCCATAGTTGTTCCTTAGTGATTTTTATTAGTTGTTCCGGCGTCTAGAAAACATCTGATTAAGATCGGCACGTGGTAATCACTATTTTCGCCATAACCGCGTCAGAGTCGTGATCATACTCCGCTCGCCTCTTCCGGTGTGTCGGACCACTTGTTCTGACGATCCACTTAATCAGAGGTTCCCCTAGATAATATCTTCGCTGGAAAGCTCGATAGCAGATTCGGCTCCGGAATCGAGGCCTGGTCTGACCAGCACTTTTTTGTGCTGTTTGCGCTCGTATTTTTTTGCATGGGTATAGCTCGGCTCCAACATTGCAACAGCGCCAAACGACTTTTGTCTCTGAAGCTTAGTAACTTCCCCGTACGCCGTGGATCGTTGTCTCGGCGTTCGGCCGATACTTTTTATAATCTCTTCCATCTCCTCGGGAGAAGTTTCCTGCCCGTGGGACGCCCCGGCGGCTCTGGTAATCGTTTCGTTCATCAGGGTGCCGCCAATGTCATTGACACCTGCCTGCAGGCAAGCCCTGACCCCATCATGACCCAGCTTGGTCCAGGAGGCCTGGATGTTCCTGAAGTGCGGATGTAACACCAAACGTGAGATCGCATGAATAAGAACCGCTTCGCGAAATGTAGGTCCCTTTCTGGCGTGGCCTTTTAGATAGATGGGCGACTCCATATGAATAAATGGCAGAATAACGAATTCAGTAAAGCCACCTGTCTTTTCCTGTAAGTCACGGACCCGAAGCAGGTGTCGGGCTACATGCTTATACTGTTCCATGTGGCCATACATGATGGTTGCTGTGGTGTTAAACCCTTCGTTGTGGGCGGCTTCCATGACTTCTAGCCACTGGGAGGTGTTGATCTTGTCAGGGCATAGCGTTGCCCTCACCTCATCGTCAAGAATTTCAGCGGCAGTTCCCGGCAAGGTTCCCAGACCGGCCTCCTTTAATTGACCAAGAAATTCGGAAATGGAGACGCCAAGCGTCTTAGCACCCTGCCAGACCTCCAGGGGCGAAAAGGCATGAATATGCATGTCCGGAATAACCTGCTTGATCGAGCGGCAAATATCGATGTAGGTCTGGCCCGTATATTCCGGATGAATGCCGCCCTGCAGGCAGACTTCACTGGCCCCGCGCGCCCAGGCTTCGCTGGTGCGGCGCATAATCTCCTCGTGGGACAAATCGTAGGGTTTACCCCGTAGATTTTCACTCATCTTGCCCTTGGAGAAAGCGCAAAACTGACATTTGAAATAGCAGATGTTGGTGTAGTTGATATTGCGATTCACACAGTAGGTAACTTCATCTCCAGCGACTTGCCTGCGCAATGTGTCAGCAGCCTGGCACACTGCCGTGTAATCATCACCTCGCGCCTTGAGTAGGCGAACGATCTCTGTTTCTTCAAGTTTTTCGCTTCTTGTAACCTTGTCAAGAATAGCTGACAGGTCTAATGACGGGCCTCGTTTTGCAATAGACGTGACTCTTGCAAGATCGCCTTCAGGCGGCGGTTCAACCTGCCCGGCCGCCCAGGTGTCCATTCTGACGAAACCCGAACCATCGACCGCCTGCAACACCAGCGGTTCAATCGAAGGATCTACCCACGTTGAGAGTTCATTAGCATAAGACGGATACAACGCTAGCCTCTCAATAAGAAGCTTACCCGCGCTAGCTGTCTTATCAGCAAGATGGGTCAGGTGCGGCCAGGGCGCTTCTGGATTCACAAAATCAGGTGTAACGGGTGATACGCCGCCCCAGTCATTGATGCCCGCGGCAACTATCTGCTCGAATATTCCCGGGCTCAAATTCGGCGGTGCCTGAATGTTCATGTCTTTGCCGAAGATGATGCGAGCCAGGGCAATTGTCCAGAGCAGTTCGTTCATATCCGGCTCTGGTGCATTGACCATGAGCGTTTCAGCCTTCGCTCTGAAGTTCTGAATAATGATTTCCTGGATATGGCCATGGGGCTCATTGGCATCACGCAGCGCCAGTAAGGATTCGATGCGCTCGAGTCTTGTTTCACCAATGCCAATCAAAATACCCGAGGTGAACGGAACCTTCGCTTCCCCTGCCAGCTTTATCGTCTCGAGCCTTCTGGCTGGCACCTTGTCTGGTGAGCCGTAATGAGGCATGCCTTTTTCGGTGAGCCTGTCTGACACGCTTTCGAGCATTATTCCCATGGAAATGGAAACTTTGCGCATCTCTGCAAGCTCGCCAGCTGTCAATAATCCAGGGTTTAAATGCGGGAAAAGCCCCGTTTCTTCTAACACCATTTGCGCCATATCACGTAGATAAGACAAGGTGGATTCCTGGTGTAAATCCTTTAATCCGTCCCTGGCTGCTTTGTATCGAAGCTCGGGCTTGTCGCCCAGGGTAAATAGCGCTTCCTGGCAACCTGCCTCGGCGCCGTCACGTGCTATCTTCAACACTTCGTCGGGGGTAAGGTATGGCGCCTTGAGCTTTCTGGGCACCTGGGCAAAGGTGCAATAGTGACAAACATCACGGCACAGGTGAGTCAGTGGAATAAATACTTTGCGAGAGTAGGAAACGGTGTTCTCGTGCCCTGCATCTCGAATGGCGCCGGCAACGGACATCAGCGCATTCGTATCTTCATAGTCCGAAAGGCTTAAGGCTTCTTCATCCTCCAGTCTTCGACTGGTTGCGTCCGTCAGCAATTGTTCTGTTCGTTGAATATCTTGATTCATCACTTACCCTATATCTGCTACCTGAGTTAACAGGCGCTGCACAATGCCGCTGCTGGTCAGGAAACGCACTGTACTATATTCCCGGCCGTCACGTGCATCCTTGTCAATGGTTTCGATCAGCATTTTCAAATCTTCCGGCGTGTCTATATCGAGCCCAATACCCGGCAACTTCGCCACCTGAGGCACAATTCCGCGTTCCCGGGCGATCGAAATATGCCGCCGGAAACTATCGAGTCCAAAGCCAAACTCCATACAGTCCGGCGGCGAGCAGGCAACACAGTTAGACCCGCCCAGGTCCAGTGCCGGCACAATCAGAAATTCAGCCTCGCTTCCCGCACCAAATCCCTCGAGCACAATGTCCAGCTCATCTGCCGAGACCAGGGGGACATCGCCTGGCAGGAACACCATGCAATCAACACCTTCTGCCGCTAATTGTCGGCCCGTCTCGGTCACAGCCTCAATTAGGCCCGGTGGAGTCGGTTCCGGCCGGATCTGCGCATCAAAGCCCCTTGCTAATTCTGACACTTCCTCATCATCTGTCACGACAATAATCTGGTCTATGCGCACACAGGCTTCTACAGCAGTCAGAACGTCTTCGACCATGGCGGTGAACAACTGTTTGCGCTCAATCAGGCTCAACAATCCGGAAAGTCGCTGCTTGGCATTCACCAACTGTTTGATAGGGATTACTGCACTGGTGGTCATGTCGACTCCAGGATCATGTCAACTCCAGGGTCACGGCAAATTCCAGAACTCTTGCGGCTAGCTCAGTTTTATCATGCAACGATACCATTACGGAGTTAGTCACGATAGTCGACAAACCCAGGGCAGCGACATCTGATTCGAGCGATTCATCGGCGTGATCAAGCACAAAACCGGTGACGAGATCGCCATATTTTTCGACATAGTGTTGCGCAACCCCAAGTGCAGTCTGTGGCATACCAAGTTCACGCATCATTTTAGCAGCCGGTCCTTTTAGCGCGACCCCCCCGACGATATTTGAAACCACGATGACCGGGACTTCTGCCCCGCGCAACTGCTCGACAACCCCCGGAATTGCCAGTATAGGGTCCACCGAGACGAAAGGATTTGAGGGGCAGATGATCACGCCTGACAGTTCCCGGTCCAGTGCCTGCCTGAATGCCGGGCTCGGAACTGCCAGCGCTGATCCGGAAAATTCGAATCCGGTCACTTCCGGTTGGCAGCGGTCCCTGACAAAATAATGCTGAAAAGAGAGCGTGCCTTGTTCTTTGACGTGAACCATTGTTCTGACGACTTCATCGGTCATTGGTACGACCTGATGATCAATGTTCATTTTTTCACAGAGATATTGGATAACCTCAGACAGGCTCTTACCACTATGTAACAGTTGGGTTCGAATGAGGTGCGTGGCCAAATCCCGATCGCCCAGTTTGAACCAGGCTTCACCGTCCAATCTTGACAGCGCCTCCAGGAAATTCCAGCTTTCTCCCACCTGCCCCCAACCCAGCTCTTTGTTATTCCAGTCTGCAAGGGTATACAGCACCGTATCGAGGTCTGGACAAATGGTGAGGCCCAGGTGCTCAAAATCATCCCCGGTGTTGGCAACAATCGTTAACTCATCAGGAGCCAGTCGCCTTGCAAGCCCAAGCACCAGTTTGGCGCCGCCGACACCGCCGGATAACGCGAGATAGTGCTTAGGGGCTGGAAGGTCCATGATTGTTCGGCCTAACGAAACATATCCATATCTTTTGGACGGATTAGCGGTTTGACGCCTCTAAGCTCTGCATCATCGGGTTCGGTGGGTTCATAGCCTCTAACAACAACGACCGGTGTCTTCTCTGTTGTCTGGCCCATCACCAGTGATGCCCCAGCTGCCATTTCATCGGCGGCGCCTACCTGGGTCACCAGCAGTTCACGGCCGTAGATATCCTGCCCGCCAATATAATCTTCCAGCGCCGTGAACCCCGCAACACCAATAGCAAGCCCCAGAGTCCCGTTTCGCCATGCACGCCCCAGGGAATCATTAATAATGACCGCCACTTCCACACCCAATCTCTCCAGAATTTCCTGGCGAATCTTCGCTGCGCTCGCATCTGAATCGAGAGGCAACAACAAACACAAGTCGTCTGGATCACCATCGCCCATTATGATGTTTGATTGATCAATACCGGCATTTGCCTGCACAAAGCCGTTTCTTTGTTCAACGATCAGAACGCCAGGCCGAGCGCGCACCACCTCTACAGACTCATCCAGAATGGCCTGGACCTTCCTCGGATCTTTATCGACTTTCTCACCCAGAGCAATCGCTTCTTCACTGGGGGTAACCGTCCTTAAATCCAGGTACCGGTCCTCGGCCTTTGAGATGATTTTCTGGGCAATAACAATCACATCTTTATCAACGATTGATTCACCCATTGCCGTGATCGCCCGGTCAATCTGATCCACCAGATCATCCCCGGGTTCCACCATGGGAATCCCATCAACACCGAAATAGGTGAGTTTCATTATTTTGTCGCTTCCCCGGTAATCACAATACCCGCACCCTCGATCCCGTGATGTCGGTTGATGGTAATGAGAATAGAGGTCATTGCTTCTGCAGCCGCCGCATTTGCCAGAGGACCTGCGTGCCAGCCCTTTAAGCCCACAGCCTCGACAAGCCTAATCACCTCATCGCGAGCTCCTCTCTTGTTCCCGGTTACCAGGACATCACAGGCAATCGCATGGTCTTCCTGAAGATGCATCGCGCCGACATTTTGAAACGCAGACACCACATTCACTTCTTCGCCGAGGAAATTCTGGGCCTGGACTGCGGCACTACCCGCTTCCGGTAGCTGAACGGTCCCGACTTTTGGCGGTACCAGCGGAACGGTGACGTCAACCAGGACTTTACCTGTCAAGCCTGGTTTAACGGTTTCGAGTGTACTCAACTGATGTTCAAATGGCACCGTTAACACAACCAGGTCTGCTCGGCTGGCGGCCTCGAGGTTCTCATGCCCTGTGACATTCAGGTCAGGGAATTCATCCAGAAGCGCCTGTGCCGCTGCCTGGCCTTTCTCGAGCGTTCGCGAACCAATCAAAATCTGGTAACCGGATCTGGACCATTGTCGTGCCAGGCCGCCCCCGAGGTCACCGGTACCGCCCAGGATCGCGATGGAATTGACAGAGTCTGTCATGTTGAAATCACTTATAGTTTTGAAAGGTGCTGATTATTCCTTAATCACCGGGTCCAAACAATGTGCACGGCTATTGGCTTGTCCACAAAATACAAGGGAATCAGCGCGCATTATCGTGTCAGGCCTCGGCGATCGATTTCATTGAGCACCAGACTGATACATTGGGCGGTATGTAACATGACTGGACCCACGGAGATCTTCTGTACACCTTGCCTGGCCATGGACTTGAACGTGTTTTTAGGCATGGGTGTGTGATCGGTCAGCACAAACACCACGTCCTGGGCCAGTTCTGCTTCTCTTAAGTCTGCACCATCAGCATCCATCAACAAAACCTGGTGAGATTCGGTCCGCGCCTTAACGAGATGCTCGAAACTTACCGCAGTGACTTCAATTCCTCGAGAATCGGTGATGGATTCGTCCTTGCCCAGCGTCGATGCCGACCGAAGTGCGTCAGCAATTGCCCGGAGCAAGCTCATTTCATGCAAGTCCGGTAGTGAACCCAGATCTGATCCGGATATCCTAAGCACCCGGGAGAAGTCCGCACTTTTTTCAAGCACCAGGCTTAAACAAGCGTCTGATCGATGACCCTGGCTGATAAACATGGCGTGCCGAACAATATCTGCCAGATACTCGACACCGACACCGGTACCGATACTCGCCAGGAAGCGGTCTGCTTCAACCGGGGCCGATCTTGCCCGAACAATAAACTCGATCAATCCGCAAGGTCCTCATAGGCCTGCTGACGAATCATGTAAGACCGGGTGTCACCGAGCAGACCCGGAAACATTTTGTTCATTACATAAGACATCGCCAAACGAGCATCCTGATCAACAAGGACACTGGAACCGCCCCAGCCACCCCAGAAACAGGCATTTTTATTCGGTGACATGGGTATAGGTCCACGGTTTAAACCGAAGCCGAGCCCAAATGTAAACGGCACCATTAATACCAGATCATCGCCTTCAATCCTGGGCTCCATGACAGAACCAGCTGTTTTCGCGGAGAACAAATCAACGCCAAAGGCGCTGCCGCCGCAAGCCAGAGGCGTTTGAATCCTCACAAGAGATCTTGCATTACCGTGACCATTGGCGGCCGGAATCTCCGCCCTGCGCCACTCGGGTGTCCAGGAATCTTCCGCCCTGGGATTCGGATTAGCGAAGGTACGTTGAGATATCGAATCAGGATCGTCATTCAACTTCTGATTATTGCTATTCGTGCCCTGTGGCACGATCAGATTACCAATTCTCGGGAAGGCTTCATCCGGCACACCCACGAAAAAATCAGCATCGAGGGGTCCGGCAATTTCATCGCGTACGAACTCACCCAACGTCTTGCCCGTGATCCGCCTCACGACTTCGCCTATCAGGTAACCTTGCGTCAGGGCATGATAACCACTGGCCGTTCCTGGCTCCCACCAGGGCGCTTGTGCCGCCAGCAGTCCGGTAATCTTGTCCCAATCATAGAAATCTGCTGAGGACACGGGCACGTCCATCCCTGACAGCCCCGCCGCATGGTTCATCAGGTGCCAGACCAGCACACCTTCTTTGCCATTTTGTGCGAATTCGGGCCAATAGGTGGATACCGGGGCATCAAAATCAAGTAATCCCCGGTCCGCCAACACCAGCGTACACAGGAAGGACACTGTCTTGGTCGAAGAAAATACATTGACGATGGTATCCTCCTCCCAGGCCACTTCCTGGGCTTCATCCAGGTGTCCAGCCCAAATATCGACGATCATTTCACCATCTTTGGAAAGGGCATAGCTGGCACCGACATCCTCTCCATTTTTGAAATTTCCGGCGAAAACCTCGACGGTACCGGCGAAGCGCTCGTCAAAATACCCATGTACGGCAACGCCGCCTACGTCTACACTCATTTCTCGTCCTCTCATTACCCTCTCAATCGATCTTTCAAAAAAAGGCCGAATTTAGCACAAGTTACTGCCCGGCTACCTGATTATTGCACCCGGCTTCTGGCTGCTGGCGCACTATTTTGGTGCGGCAAGGCGAAACAGGATTTTCCGGCTCAGTTTTCCACATTTTCTGTGGATAACTCTGGTGATAAGTCCAATTTTCTCGGCAATCCCTGTGGTTAACCGCCATGAAAGCCATTTGATCACTTTTTGACCACTTCTCCTGAACCCCTGAAAAAACAATGAGTTAGCATCTTGCCTGCTGTCCACAGCGTCAGGATATAACGGTCCGGGTCGTTTTTGATCTGACCCCACAAAATGTGAATAAGTGAGCCTGACAAAAGCCCAAAAACCCTTGAAATATACTGCAAACAGTTTCATTGATGTGGGAAAATCGCAAACTGACCCCCGGAAATGTAATTGTAAGCCACTGATTTTAAGCTTTTTCATACAATCTACATCAACATTTCCCTACACCCCCCCAACAGAAGTGTTGTCCTATAAATCAGACTGTACCCGCCCATAACCAACAGTTATCATGCCGGGCTTCTAACCGGATAAGAATGAAAAATAATGAGTGCAATTAAAAATTTTGTTGGCGACGTAAAAGTCTTGTTAGGAGCAGTCATGACAAAACCGCCAAAGCCGAACGAAATAGCGTCTTTCTCACTGCTGGTCGAGGAAAACGCCAGGAAATGGCCAGATGAAGTCGCGCTGATCACCGACGAGGAATCCGAAACCTGGGGCGGCCTGAATATTCGTGCAAACCGGGTTGTGGCTTTCCTGAAGGCCGACGGAATCGCTAAGGGGGACTGTGTATCAGTCTTTATGCAGAACCGAGTCGAATTTGTCGTGCAGATTGTTGCCATCTGCAAGCTCGGCGCAGTAGCAGGATTAATTAACACTAATCTGACCCGACAGCAGCTGGTTCACTGCATCAACCTGACAGCCTCCAGGAAGTGTATATTCGGAGAAGAGCTGACTGAGCCGCTAAACGAGGTCCGCGACGAGCTCTCTCTCAAAGACGGCAGTGATTATTTGTTCGTTCGGGATTCAGGCACAGAGCCCTCACCGAATTGGGCGGTTGAGATTGACAGCAAAGATTCCGAACTCCGCCTTGAAGATCCCATCGAAACTCAACAGGTTCAAATAGTCGACAACGCATTTTACATATTTACTTCAGGAACAACCGGCCTGCCAAAAGCCGCCCAAATTTCACACCGAAAATTACTAGCCACTGCGAGCATGTCTGCCAGTGCTCTACTTCGAATCGACCAAAATGATCGTATGTACAACTGCTTGCCCTTGTACCACGGTACCGGGCTAATGGTCGGGCTAACAGCTGCTTTTACCGTAGGGGCATCATCGGTATTGCGCCGCAGATTATCCGTTAGCGCCTTCTGGGATGATATTCGAAAGCATGACTGCACCTGCTTTGTTTATATCGGCGAATTCCTGCGATATTTAATGAGCCACCCTGAATCACCAAAAGACACACAAAATACAATACGCACTATTGTTGGCAATGGACTGCGACCTGACATCTGGCACAACTTTAAAAACCGATTCGACATAGAACGTATCGGAGAATTTTACGGTGCCAGCGAAGGCAACGGCGGTTTCGCTAATGTTTTTAATAAAGATTGCACTGTGGGTCTCGGCACCGCGCCATCAAAGATCATCGGTTATGACATTGCCAATGACGAGATCATCCTGGGTGAAGATGGTTACTGCATAGAACTACCTAAAGGTGAACCAGGCCTGTTACTCATTGAGATTACACACAAATCAGAATTTGAAGGTTACACAAATAAAGAAGCTTCAAACAAGAAAATCGTCCACAACGTATTCGAGGAAGGGGATTCCTATTTCAATACCGGGGACCTGATGAAAATTGTTGATGTCGGATTTTCATTCGGACAGAAACACTATCAATTTGTCGATCGCGTCGGTGATACGTTTCGCTGGAAAAGCGAAAACGTTTCCACCAATGAAGTGGGCGAAATTATCAATCAACATAACGATATCGTTTTCACCAATGTCTATGGCGTAGAGATTCCCGGAACTGATGGCCGCGCTGGAATGGCCGCCATTGTATTGAAAGAATCCGTGTCAGCTAACAACATGGACATCAACAGCATCTCGGAACACATTTCAGAGAACCTGCCTGCGTATGCCCGCCCAGTCTTTATTAGATTGTTAGCAGATTTACCAACGACATCGACTCACAAATTGCAGAAGAACGAACTTAGGGATCAGGCCTTTCATCTGGAACAGGTAGCAGATCATTTGTTTGTCTTACGTCCCGGACAGAGCACCTATACAAAACTCGACGTCGACTTCTATGATCAAATCATGCGGCGTGATGTTGCATTCTAACGGCAAAGGCTCGTCCTACCTCTCACAGCTGTTTCTCACACAGGCTCAAGCTCCACTTTCTGGATTGGGGTAACGAAGCCGCAGAACCCATATTGTTGATTCATGGCATGCAGGGCCATTGCCATAATTGGGATTGGACCAGCGAAGTGCTGCGTGAAAACTATCACGTGCTGGGTCCCGATCTCAGAGATCATGGCGATTCTGAGTGGTCCATGATAGATGGCTTAACCAGATGAAAGAGCGCCCGGCCTGTAGGCAGGGAGTAGAAGTACCCGAGCCGCGACCGGAAACAGGAGAGATAACGGGCCACGCGGCAGAGAAGTTTGTACGCAATGCCCAGAGTATTCTGCAAACCCAGGGGACTTCTGATCCATTAATCGCGGTAGACCATGGTCTGTTAAAAAATTGCCAACATTTCTTCGAAGGCGATCATCTGCCCACCTTTTGCCGACGAAGGAACGAGAATCGGTGTTTTAACACCGGCATCAAACCAGGCTTCGACTCCATCTCTAACTTGAGTGGCTGATCCGAACAAGGTCGTATCTGCAAGCCATGTGTCTGTCAGAAAATGAGGGATCTTGTCCAGCTCGCCAGCCTCAATGGCTTTTTCAATGCCTTCCATTTCTTCAACATATCCCGCTTCCTTCCAGTAATTTCGATAGTTGGGCAACATCGCATAGGAACTCAAGGTTTTTCTGTTGACCGCTTTTGCAGCTTCTATGTCATCGGAGATACAGGTAGGAATCATGTCGCCGATGAAGAAATCATCGTTATTCCTTGCTGCATCTGTGACGGCGCTTAACGATTCCGCCATGTGAGAGCGAGCACCATTGGCAAATACCAACCCTTGTGCAATCTCTTCGGAAAGAGCGATCATCTTCTTACGCAAGGTTGCCAGGATAATGGGCGGTAGCTCCCCCACCCGTGGAACCTCACGCAGTTCCTGCACGAAATTACGGGTATCCGTCAATGGTTTGCCACCTGCTATACCCCGGGCTTGTAGGGCCGGCGCGTGGCTCACCCCAATTCCAAACCTGAATCGACCGTCTGAAATTTCGTGTATGAACGACGCCGAGCTCGCAAAATCTACTACCTGCCGGAAATACAGCGGTACGATGGTCGTACCGAATTGAATTTCGTTCGTGGCAAACGCCAGGGCCTCACACAACGCCATAGAATCACCCAGGCTTGGACCGTAAATACCGCTGAAGCCGCGTTTTTCAATTTCTGTGGCAAGCTCAATGGTTGCTTTACGTCTTCCAGGTATAGCAGCCAGGCTCAACGCCGGCATTCTCGTCATTACTCTTTCCTTTCAATGTTTGTTGACCAAGTCGATATCACGGGGCACCGACACCTGTTCAGCAAGATATACCATTTACTCTTAAGTGTCTGCCTGACAGAAGATGGGCGAGCTTTATTTGATCGAGCAATCTGTTTACATTGGGGACCTTCTCGGGAACCTCTGATTAAGAGGATATTTTCGTCAGAACAAGTGGTCCGGCACACCGGCAGAGGCGAGCGGAGGAAATTTGTTAACATGCTGTAAGTTTACAAATTTTTGAGCACGACTCTAACGCGGTTATGGCGGAAATAGTGATGCGGCATACCGACCTTAATCAGACGTTCCCTAATTCAGTAAAGGAGTTCTCTTATCAAGCTCGATATCGTCCAAGTTGCCTACCACGTAAAAGACATCCGCACTGCTGCTGAGCAGATGGTGGAGAAATTCGGCGCCGGACCATTTTTCATCAACGAAAACATCCTGCTATCGTCCGCAGAGCACAGAGGTGAACCAACGGATTTCGTTCATTCTTCAGCTTTTGGTCAGTGGGGTGACGTGATGGTTGAACTTGTGCGCCAGGAAGATGACTCAACCCGAACCCCGTTCAGAGACATGTATCAAAAAAATCAGGAAGGCTTGCATCACACGGCCATTATCGTAGACAACTTCGAAGATACGATTTCACACTTCGCCGGTAAGGGTTTTGAGCTGGCGACCCGATGCATTACCCGGCAGGGTGGTGTTGAGTTCGGCTTTATCGATGCGGTTTCGGTCATGGGACATATGATCGAGATCTATGAGGCTTCACCAGCACTACTGGGTTTCTACGAAATGGTGAAAGAGGCTTCAATCGGCTGGAACGGCGACGATCCACTTCGAAGCTGATCATGTTTGAACCCCTGGGCGACAAAGATTTCTTACTGGATCCGTCCGAAAAGCTGGAATATATGCGTGTCCACCATCCAGTGTATCGCTATGAACGGTCGTCAACGCCCATTGTGAACATTTTTGGTTACCATGATGTTCGAACCATGTTGCGTGATGTAGCCAGTTTTTCGAACACGCTGACAGGAGATCAACAAGACAAGGCTTCAACAGATCCGCACAACCTTTTAGGTATGGATCCACCTCATCACAAACGCATGCGCGAAGTCGTTTCCAAAATCTTCACACCGAAAATGGTGCGCTCGCTCATGCCCATTGTCAGAGCCCATGCCAACGAATTACTGGACAAGCTATTGCCCCAGGGCGAGTTCGATGTCGTTGAGGATTTGGGTGCCCCTCTCGCCGTTCATCTTATCTGTCAGCTGATTGGTGTACCTGAAGAGGACAAACCACTCATGCGGCAGTGGACTATTGAAGCCAGTGAGCTCGGATTCGATCTACTCTGGCACGAATCGCCGAATCCTGATTACGAGGCCCGCATCGAAAAATCCATGAATGGGATGCACGAGTATTTTGAAGAAAAAATCAATCGGAGACTAAAATCACCGGGCAATGACGTGCTAACCGCGATAGCGCAATCTGGACTGACACCGGTGGAATGCGTCTCATTTGCTCGTCTACTGCTGGTCGCAGGTAACGAAACAACTACCAACCTGATCAACCATACATTGAGGCAGCTCATCACACACCCGTTTGAGTTCGCAAAGCTACGAAAAAACCCGGCATTGGCATCCAACACGATCGCAGAAACCCTGCGTTTTGCGCCGTCTATTCGAGGCACCTTTCGCGAATCCAGAGTGAATACCGAAATTCACGGCGTGCCGGTCAACAAAGGTGAAATCATCTGGGCGTGGATTTTTTCTGCGAACAGGGACCCGGCACTTTGCGACAGGCCCCAGGAGTTCCTGATAGAACGCGAGCCGCCAAACCATCTGGCGTTCGGGCATGGCATTCACACCTGCCTTGGTATTTCTCTCGCCAAGATGGAAGCACTGGTGATGCTGGAAACCGTATTGTCTCGCACCAGCGATATCCGGGCCCTGTCAGATGACCTTGAACCTATCGACTCTCTGCTCAGCAACGGCTTTCAACACCAGCCTGTCAGGGTCATCAAAACCTAATCAGTAGCAACGAGGGTCTGATTCCTTTCCTCCAGCTCACGCCGCAATTCAGCATGTCGCTCTTCAGTGATCGGGTATTTCCAGATGATCGCACAGGCAGCAAGATAGAAAACAGAAGGCAACAAAGCGAACAGGAAACTTAGACCAAACAACTGGTCGGGCGTGTTCAGTTCAGGCATCTGCGTGTTGAATCCGATTAATGCGAGACCAAACAAACCAATACTCCCGCCCAGAGAACCTGAGAGTTTTGCGGTAAAAGAGTAGGTTGAGAAAAACAACGCCGCTCTGTTCTCACCGGTTTTTAACGTGTCCAGATCAATCACGTCGGCTTTCATAGAGTTGGGTAGCGCCGCAAAGCCTCCAGCCGCAAAGCCGGTCGCAACCGTAATGGGCAACATGTACCAAAAATCCCCTTCCCCCAATAACAGATAGAAAGGGTGAGCCAACCCGATCATCGCAAAACATCCTACATAGGCGCGGTGTTTTCCAATCTTGGTCGATAGCCAGACCCAAAAGGGTACCCCGCTCATATTCGCCAGGTAAAAGAACGTCAACATGTAGATCGCCTGCGCCTCAGCGTGCAGAACGAATGCGATAAAGAAAAGATACAAAGGGGTGGTGATCGAAAGTGCGGTGGAACTCACCATAAAGGCCAATATCAGGCGCAGAAAAGGTTTGTTACTCCCCATCAATTTGAGCCCTTCGAGAATAGGAGTCCTGGAACTGACATATTCTGTGGGTTCGGGAACCTGGGTTACTGTAAAGAATACACATATTGGCATCAGCACCAGCATGGTAATGCCGACGATTTGCAAGACAACGCTGCTGCCGCCTATGCCAAAGAACAGTAATGCACCTGCCGGGGCGAGTTGCGCCGTTAGGCTTCCTGCAACGCCCATCATTGACCGAACGCCAGTAATTCTGGATCTTTCGTTGTAGTCAGGAGACAGCTCTGCAGCCCATGCATAATACGGGATGAGCATCATAGTCGTGGCAATCGACAGGCCGAACATCCAGATGCCCATATGCCAGGCACCCGCACCTTCCGGAGGCAAAAATAACTGATAGATTGAAACCATCATGATGGGGGTCGAGATGACGATCCAGAACCTTCGCCTACCCCAGGGCGTTGGATATCGGTCCGTGATGTACCCAAAGAAGGGATCAGTGAAAACATCTGCAATACGAATGGCGAGCATGATCGTCCCTGCCAATGCCAGGGATACCCCCATTTCGGTCGTGTAAAATTTGGGAAGGAATACCAAAACAGGAAAAAGGGCCATGCTGATCGGTAGATCCGTCA
>Ga0209554_1000749_pt1 | contig 26747 bp, 20 predicted proteins | sample MarorgKNORR_S2LV_5_FD_188221 | JGI IMG/M metagenome (GOLD analysis project Ga0209554, IMG submission 188221) | Marine microbial communities from the Southern Atlantic Ocean, analyzing organic carbon cycling - Bottom_A/KNORR_S2/LV (SPAdes) (version 2) | ecosystem: Environmental > Aquatic > Marine... | reverse complement strand
AGTTGTATCATTTTATTAATCTCAAACTCTTTAGACTGAGCAAAAATGGAATTGTTAATTGCAAAAAAAGATAACGCTATAATCATTAGAGCTTTTTTAACGTTCTTTCTTGAGTCTTTTCCTTTTCCCATGATATTTTTTTAAATGTTTGTCTTTAGTTAGTCAAAGTTACAACTATAACTAAAAACCCACTCATATGAGTGGGTTTCTTTTTGGTGGACCTTACGGTTCTAAGTTCGAATTTTTTTAGAAAATGGTTAAGTAATTTATAACTCTTTTAGTAATATATTTAGATTAATTTTTGTTGTTTAGAGCAAAACCAAGTTTTGCGAGAGTCAGAGGTTATTTTAGATGTCACTAAATCATTTTTTTTAGTATGTTTCTTGCCGTAAATCTTTAATTTAAATTTAGATGAATGAAATGGATTCTTAAAATCTTTAAGTTCAGCTCCACCTGATTTGTAGCTATTATTCATCACTCTCGTTATGTTTTTTATTAAGTTAATTCTCATGTTTTTATTAAGATTCCCCCATTTTTCTTCTGGGTGTATTTTAGAGGCATAAAGCCCTTCGGATTTAATATAGTTTCCTACACCTGGAAAATACTTTTGATCCATAATTATGGAGCAAATAGATTTTCTTGTATTAATTTTTGTTTCTAAATAACTTAAATGACTTTGTAGATTATACGATTTATTGAGTAGATCATAAGAAGGATTAAATTTTTCATTAAATTGAGATTTAGTTATTACCTTCATGTTACCAAACTTCCTTACATCTCTAAAAAATAGTTCACCATTGTCATCAAAAACACGAAAATGACAATGTTTTATTAACTCATTTGACCAGCCACCTGTCATGCCTAAATGAAAATTAAATATCTGATTATTTGCTAACTCTAAAAATATATTTTTTCCAATAGTGAAAGTTGGTTTAAAGGTTTTTAAATGACTAGCAATAGTATCGAAAACATCAAAATATTTTTGGCGATAATATTCAGAAATAATTTCAAATTTTATTTTTTTACTTGATAAAAAAAAATAATTAAAATAATCTGAAGCTATTTTTACTTCTGGACCCTCTGGCATTGATTGTTTATTTATTTTTTAAAACTACTCAATTTAATAAATAAAACCCATTCTAATGGGTTTATTTTTGGTGGACTTTACGGTTCCAATTTCGAACTTCCTAAGCATATTATTTAGTAAGTTTACAACGTGAAAAACAAATACGATCTTTTAAAAGAATTAGATTGCTCAAGGAAAAGTTATCTAGAAACTATTGAACCTTTATCTCAAAATCAGGCTGAACAAATTATTAGCGAAAAATCATGGTCCGTTATAAAAATAACAGAGCATTTATATTGGGCTGAGTTTTTAGGTATTGCAGTTATGGAAAAAGAATTAATTGAGGTGCGTAATGGAAAACAAAATATTTCTCACCCTAAATTTTCAATTGAAAGCACAATTGAGGAGATAATCACAGGTACTTGGAAAACTAAAGAGGAGGCGCCTAGAATCGCGGTTCCAAAGATAGAAGGGTCTATCTTCTTTTGGAAAGAATCCTTTAATCAATTACAAATATTTTCTAAAAATTTTGTCAATCAAATTAACAATGATGAGTTAGATTTATATGCACATCAACACCCTATTTCTGGCCCATTAACATTCAGACAACGTTTAGAGTTTTTGAGATTTCATATTGATCGTCATAAATTACAAGCAAAAAAAAATATTAAAGAAATAATTCTAGAATAAATAAAAACCCACTAGTGGGTTTATTTTTGGTGGGTCATACTGGATTCGAACCAGTGACTTCTACCCTGTCAAGGTAGCACTCTGAACCAACTGAGTTAATGACCCATTAATATTGCTAATTTAAATTAGTAATACTTAAATTTCTCCATTTTACTTTAATGCCTCCACCATCATGAATTTGTAAAGCTATTCTACCTTCTCCCTCACCAATCATCTCATCATCTATGTTTATCATTTCATATCCATTTAACCAAGTAGTTACATTATCATTGTAAGCTTTTATAGTTAATTTATTCCACTGTCCCATTTTCAGATGTTTATCTTTTTCATTATCAGGTTTGATTAACCAACCTCTTCCATAAGATTCATAAATTCCTCCTGTATGATTATTTGGTGGTGCTACTTCAACTTGCCAACCACTTATTGTTGTGCCATCAATTGTGGAACGAAAAAATACACCACTATTACCATTAGCCTCTTGCTTAAATTCAAGATTCAAAAGAAAATTTTTATAATAATCTTCTGTTCCTAAATAACCATATTGCTTGTCTGCTCCACTCTCACATATTAATTCTCCATCAGAAACATACCATTTTTCAGTACCATATATTATCCAACCATCTAAATCTATTCCATTAAATAGCTCTTTGGAAATTTCAGTTTGTTTAAAGCATGAGTTAAATAAAATAGCTAGAGTAAATACTAATAAAATTGAATTTAATTTCATGTAAGATAAATTTTATCTTGTCTAAAATAAATAATATCTTTCTATACAATAAATTTTTTTCTAATAAGTTTTAATTATAAAAGATAAGACTGTATGATTCAAATTTTTATAACTGGCGGGACATTCGATAAAAGCTATAATTATATAAATGGAGAGCTTTTCTTTGAAAAAACTCATTTACCTGAAATGTTAGAAAGAAGCAGATGCAAATTAGATGTTAAAGTTGAAACATTGATGATGATAGATAGTCTTGATATGAAATCCTCTGATCTTAAAAAAATTATTTCAAAGTGTAAAAATTCTAAACACAAGAGAATAGTAATTACCCATGGAACAGATACTTTAGTAAATACTGCAAAAGCAATTGCTAAGGAAAAACTTGATAAAACAATTGTACTTACTGGGGCTTTAATTCCATATGAATTTGGTAATTCATCTGATGGATTTTTTAATCTTGGATGTGCACTTTCGTTTGTTCAAACGTTTGAAAAAGGTGTTTATATAACAATGCATGGAAAGTATTTCAATTGGAATGAAGTTAAGAAGAACAAGGAAAAAGGTGTTTTTGAAAAAAAATAAAAAATAGAATTACTATATTCAAATTAATATTAAAGCCTCACGAAAGTGAGGTTTTTTTATTTAGCCATTGCCTCTAATCTCTTTAACAAGGGAGGATGAGAGTAATGAACAAAAACAAATAGTGGATGAGGATACAAATTAGAGAGGCTGTCTACTGATAATTTTTTAAGTGCTAATTCTAGTGATGAGCCATCATATGTAGCCTTTGCATATTCATCCGCCTCAAACTCATTTTTTCTGCTATATACATTTGATACTATTCCTGTAATAAGTCCTATAGGGCTGTAGAGAAAACTAAAACCAATTAACCCTAAATGAAATGACATCTGACTAGATCCTAAAGCCTCTGCTATAATTGGTTGATTCATACAAATTTCAAAAAGAAAGCACATAATTCCTAGCTCAAGAATACTAAAAATCATAGATGAAAAGATATGTTTCTTTTTGTAATGTCCCACTTCATGAGCTAACACAGCTACTAATTCTTCTTCTCCATGTTTTTCAATTAATGTATCATATAGAGCAATTGTCTTTTTAGGGCCTAATCCACTAAAAAATGCATTAGCCTTTGTGGATCTCTTTGATCCATCTATAACATAAATATTCTTTAATGAATAACCGACTTTTCTAGAATATTCCTCAATTTTTTCTCTTAGAGAACCTTCCTTTAATGGGGTTAACTTATTAAATATGGGTACAATTAATTCAGCATAGAACATATTCATAAATATCATAAAAGCAGAAAGTCCAACCCATAACCAAATCCAAAAACCTTCTTCGAAAATACTTAGAAGGTACATAGCAGCTCCAAGAAGAATACCGCCAATACACATACTTAAAAAGATCCCTTTTATTTTATCAGCGATAAAGGTTTTTAATGTTGTTTTATTAAAGCCGAATTTCTCTTCAATATGAAATGTAGAATAGTAGCTAAAGGGTAAGTTAATTATTGTATTAAAAATAAATAATACAAAAAAGAAGATAGCTGTTTGCAAAAAAGGGAAAGAATAATCAACAGCGATATAGTCACTTAAAATACCAAAACCTTCAAACCATAAAAAACACAAAGTAATTACAATACTTACTGTAGTAGAAATAAATGAAATTTTACCTGTTTCAATTTTATAGTCTCTAGCTTTAGCATAATTTTTCTTATCATAAAATTCTTTAAGACTTTCTGGAATTTCGTCTTTCCAGTTCTTATCATTTAAATACTCTAGAATTGTTGAAAAGAAAAATTCAAATATCACTAATGCTATAAATATCCATAAAAATATTTCTGGGTTCATTAGAAAATTTTAGGGAACAAAAATAAACAAATTGTTCTGTAATTTGTTAATTTAGTCAAAGAATGCTTAGAACTATAATTTATGTATAAATATTTAATAATAATCGTCTTAATTTTATATTCCTGCAATATGAAAAAAACTGAAATTCCTGAGCCTAGGGCAGAAAAAATTGATAAAGTAATGACCATACATGATCATCAAAGAACTGATGAGTTTTACTGGTTAAATGAAAGAGATAATCCAAAGGTAATTGAATATCTAAATGCTGAAAATACTTATAGAGATCAGTATATGGATGATTATAAAAATCTTGAAGAAAAGATCTTTGTTGAAATCAAATCAAGAATTAAAGAAGATGATTCTAGTGTTCCATATCTTGATAATGGATACTATTATTATACTCGATATGAAAAAGGAGAGCAATACCCAATTTATTGTAGAAAAAAGGGGAAACTTTCCTCCTCAGAAGAAATACTTATTAATGTAAATGAAATGTCAAAAGGTCATGATTATTTTAGAATTGGCGGAATTGATATTAGTCCAAACAACAAAATTATGGCCTATTCTGTAGATACAATAAGTAGAAGACTATATTCCATGCATTTTAAAAACCTTGAAACTGGAGAAAAAAATTCCTATACAATAGCTAATACAACAGGGGGAATTAGCTGGGCTAATGATAACAAAACTCTATTTTATAATCTAAAAAATCCAAATACATTAAGAACTGAAAAAGTGATGAGACATGTTCTTAATTCAAATAAAACAGACGAACAAGTGTTTTATGAAGAAGATGAAGAGTTTAATCTAAATTCATATAAAACAAAATCGGGAAAATACATAGTTATAAGTTCAGGAAAAACTATTTCTGATGAAAAAAGAATTCTTGATGCAAATAATCCTAATGGAGATTTTAAAGTATTTCAAGAACGAAAAGACGGCCTAGAATATTCAATTAGTCACCTAGATGATAAGTGGTACATAAGAACTAATTATAATGATGCTACAAATTTTAAACTTATGGTTTGTGGTGAAAAAAACACTTCTTTAAGAGACTGGAAAGAATATATTCCATATAGACCAGATGTATTATTTGAAGGATTTGAGATATTTAATAATTACTTAGTAATTACAGAAAGAGAAAAAGGAAACAGGAAATACCATGTCAAATCATTAACAAACTCAGCATTAGATCACTATGTTGAATTTGAAGAAAAAGCATATTCAACAAGGGGTAGTGTAAATGCAGAAATAAATTCTAAAAAATTTAGATTCAGCTATTCATCTTTAACTACTCCTTCTTCAATAATTGAATATAATTTAATTGAAAAAACAAAAGAAGTTTTAAAAGAAACTGAAGTTTTAGGAGGGGATTTCGATAAAAAAAATTATATGTCCGAATTGATTTGGGCTGATGCCAGAGATGGTAAAAAAGTCCCAGTTTCCTTAGTATATAGAAAGGATTTATATAAAAAAGGGGAGAACCCTCTTTTACTATACGGATATGGATCTTATGGATCAACTAATAGTGCAAGATTTAGTTCTGTAAGACTAAGCCTATTGGATAGGGGGTTTGTTTATGCAATTGCTCACATAAGAGGAAGTCAATATTTAGGAAGATCATGGTACGATGATGGAAAAATGTTCAACAAAAAGAATACATTTTGGGATTTTATTGATAGTGCTAAACATTTAGCTAAAACTAATTATGTAGATGAAAGTAAAATTTTTGCAATGGGCGGAAGCGCTGGTGGGCTTTTGATGGGTGCAATAGCTAATATGGAGCCTAAGTTATTTAAAGGAATTATTGCTGCCGTTCCATTTGTTGATGTAATAACAACAATGCTAGATGAAAATATTCCATTAACAACATTTGAATTTGATGAATGGGGAGACCCAAAGAATAAAGATTCATATTTTTATATGCTTTCATATTCACCATATGATCAAGTTGAAGAAAAGGATTATCCAGCAATGTTTATTACAACAGGATATCATGATTCACAAGTTCAATATTTTGAGCCGGCAAAATGGATAGCTCGACTTAGAGATAGAAGAACAAATGCACAACCACTACTAATGTACTGTAATATGGATGCAGGTCACGGAGGTGCTTCTGGAAGATTTGAAGCATATAAAGAAACTGCGATGGAATATGCTTTTCTAATAAGCTTACTAGACTAGTTAAAAATATTATTTTAAGAAATACAATGAAATCATTATTGTCGATTTTAATATGCATAATTTTTTGTAGATTTAATTCTAACCTATTTACAACTATCTCATGAAAAATTATTTATTAATATTTCTATTGATTTTTTATTCAATCGAAATATCTTCTCAACAACAAACTGTAGTTCAAAAAATAGATACAACTAAATCAAAGAAAAAAAAGAAGAAAGGGCTTCCTCTTGAGTCCGGTAGAACAATCAATATAAATACTACTGAGGGTACATGGATGTCTCTTGACGTTAGTCCAGATGGCAACACAATTGCTTTTGACCTTTTAGGGGATATATATACAATGCCCATTTCAGGTGGAAAAGCAAAAAGATTTACTTCTGGAATGGCTTATGATTCTCATCCTAAATTTTCACCTGATGGTGAAGATATACTATTTGTTTCTGACAGAACTGGCGGGTATAATGCATGGATAAAAAATATTCAGTCTGGTGATTCACTGCAAGTAACCAAAGGAAATAAAAATGACATGCAATCAGCAGAATGGACTAATGATGGAGAATATATTGTAGTTGCAAAGGGTAAAAGAAATCTAAAATTACATCTTCATCATAGAGATGGTGGTAGTGGAACTGAATTAATTAAAGAACCTAAATCACTTAAAATTGTTGAGCCAACATTTGGAGAAAATGATAGATATATTTGGTATGCCAACAGATCAAACTCCTGGCAGTATAATGCTAATTTTCCTCAATATCAATTAGCAACATATGATAGAGAGACTGGAGAAATTGAAGCGCAATCATCAAGATATGGTTCTGCCTTTTCTCCAACACTTTCCCCAGATGGAAAGTGGTTGGTTTATGGTACTAGATATAATGACCAAACTGGATTAATTATTAGAGATTTAAAAAGTGGAGATGAAAAGTGGCTAGCCTATCCAGTACAAAGAGATGATCAAGAATCCCCAGCAGCATTAGGAGTTTTACCTGCAATGTCATTCACACCAGATAGTCAAAACCTAATAGCTTCATATGGTGGAAAATTCTACTCATTACCCATTAATGGAGATGATGCAGTAAATATTCCTTTTGCAGTAAATGAAGATTATGAGCTTGGCCCATTAGTTAAATTTAACTATCCAATCGAAGATGTCGATAAAATTAAGGCCACTCAAATTAGAGATTTAAAAGTATCTCCAGATGGATCAAAAGTTGTATTTACAGCATTTGACAGATTGTATTTAATGAGTCTTTCTGATAGTATTCCAAAAAGACTAACAAAGTTTAATATGACTGAAGCTATGCCTTCATGGAATAGTGATGGAACCTACGTTGCATTTGTTACATGGGATGAAAGAGATGGCGGAAATATCTATAAAGTTAATATCACTGGCAAACCAAAGCCAATTAAATTAACTACAGAATCTGGATTTTATTCTGAACCAACATGGAACAATGCATCAAATAGAATTGTATTTATGAAAGGTACAGCTCAGAATTTTATGGATTCAACTGGTCCTAATTCATTTAAATCAGCAAATGAAATATGTTGGATTTTTGCAAATGGTGGAAATACAAAAGTCATAGAAAAATCTAAAGGAAGATCAAATCCTCATTTTGTAAAAGGAAATGAAAGAATCTATTTATATAGTTCATCAAAAGGTCTTATTTCTATGCGTTGGGATGGCACTGATGAAAAAGAGATTATAAAGGTAACTGGTATCAAAACCTATAATGCAACTAAACCTTCAACTGCAGATTTAATTTTAATGGCCCCTGAAGGTGATCAAGCTATAGCACATATTCATAATGAAATTTACACATTTACTGTACCAAAGTACGGAGGAGAAACCATTACAATAAAATTATCAAATGCAGAGGATGCTTCATTTCCAGCCAAAAAACTAACACAAATTGGAGGAGAATTTCCAAGTTGGAGTGTTAATGCTAAAAAAGTATACTGGTCTCTTGGAAATGCATTTTTTACATATGATATAGATGATGCAACAAAATTTGAAGAAGAGCATGAAGAAGAAGAAGATGAAGAAGAAGATGAAGAAGAAGATGAAGAAGATGAAGATGAAGAAGAAGATGATGATGATGAAGAAGAAGATGATGAAGAAGAAGATGAAGATGATGATGATGAAGAAATATATGAAGCTAAAGAAATTAGAATAGCTGTATATACTAAAAAAGACAATGTAAAAGGTTATGTTTTATTAAAAAATGCAAGAGTTATTACAATGAATGGATATGAGATTTTTGAAAATGGAGATATTTTAATTAAAGACAATAGAATTTTAAATGTGGCTGAAACAGGATCAATTGAAAAGAACAAAAAATATAAAGTAATTGATCTCACTGGAAAAACAATTGTTCCTGGGTTTATTGATACACATGCACATATGTGGCCTTCATGGGGTATGCATAAAAATCAAGTTTGGGTATATGCTGCTAATCTAGCATATGGAGTTACAACTACAAGAGATCCTCAAACAGCTACATCTGATGTGTTAACCTATGCAGACATGGTTGATGCAGGAATGATTCTTGGACCTAGAATTTACTCAACAGGTCCAGGAGTTGGGTATTGGGCATATAATATTAAGAGCTTAAAACAAGCTAGAAAAATTCTTAAAAAGTATTCTGAATACTACAATACTAAAACAATTAAAATGTATAGGACGGGTAATAGAAAACATAGGCAATGGATTATTCAAGCGGCTAGAGAACAGGAATTAATGCCTACCACTGAAGGAGCATTGGATATTAAATTAAATATTACTCAAATTATAGATGGATATCCAGGACATGAACATAGTTTTCCTATCTATCCATTATATGGTGATTTTACCAAATTAGTTGCAGAATCAAAAACGGCTTATACTCCAACATTACTTGTAGCATATGGCGGTCCATGGGCTGAAAATTACTATTATGCAACTGAAAATGTAAATGGAGACCCAAAACTTAATTTCTATACTCCAAAATCAGAGTTAGATGCATTGTCAAGAAGAAGAAATGCAGGATGGTTTATGAAAGAAGAACATGTTTTTGAAGATCATGGTGTTTTTGTAAAGGATCTTGTTGAAGCTGGAGGAATTGCTGGAGTAGGATCTCATGGACAATTACAAGGGCTAGGTTATCATTGGGAGTTATGGAGTATACAATCAGGAGGTATGAAAGAACATGATGCTCTTAGAGTTTCAAGTATACTTGGAGCTGAAGCAATTGGTCTTGAAGATGATCTTGGAAGCATAGAAAAAGGGAAACTTGCTGATCTAGTTATCTTAAGTAAAAATCCTTTGGAAAATATAAGGAATTCAAATACAGTTGAAATGGTAATGAAAGATGGAAGGCTTTATGATGCGTCAAATCTAGATGAGGTATATCCAAAAAAGAAAAAGGCTCCTTATTTCCATTGGCACCAATCTAAACCAGTTAATCTTCCAGGAGTTGAAAAATAATATATTATGAACAAAAACATACTTCTTATTGTTTTTCTCCTATTAACAGGATATGCTATAATTGTATATGGTTCTCAATCCTCAAAGGTAGATAATCAGTGGATCTATTTATTTGATGGGACTACTACTGAAGGATGGAGAGCTTATAATGGGAAATCATTGCCTAGCAAGTGGACAATACAAGATAGTGTTCTAACTTTTCATACTGACTCAGAGTTAGAAAAAGATATGAAGGGTGGTGGTGATATTATCTACTATCTTGAAGAATTTGAGAACTTCGAACTATATCTTGAATGGAAACTACCCCAAGGAGGAAATAGCGGTATATTCTATCATTTACAAGAAGGATTTAATACTCCTTATGAAGTAGCTCCAGAATACCAATTGTTAGATGATTATGGGTGGGAGAAAATAAATAATGCAACTCTTGAGGAATGGCAAAAAGCAGGTGCAGACTATGCTATGTATTCACCAAATAAGAATAACAAAATTATTAAACAAGCTGGGGAATGGAATATAACAAGGATTATATTCACTCCCGAAAAAGTAGAGCATTGGTTAAATGGGAAAATGATTCTTTCGTTTGTCCCATGGTCTGAAGACTGGTATAAAAGGAAAAGTGAAAGCAAATGGAAGGATGCAGAAAAATATGGTGCATTTAAAAAAGGGTACATTGGATTGCAAGATCATGATAGCCAACTCTGGTTTAGGAACATAAAAATCAGAAAATTCTAGTTATGAAAAATTACAAAAGAAGAGATTTTATCAAAGATTCACTTGCATTAGCATCATTAACTATTTTACCTTTAGATATTCTATCTAATTCAAAAAAAACTATGGTTAGAACAGCACATATTGGAGTTGGAGGAATGGGAAAGTTTGATTTGGACTATATTTCATCTCATAAAAATGTGGAAGTAGTAGGCTTATGCGATATAGATATGGATATATTAAAGACTGCAAGTAAATCCCATCCAAAAGCAAAAATTTATAAAGATTACAGACTTTTATTAAATGAAATGAACTCACAAATTGATGCAGTAATTGTATCAACACCGGATCATACACATGCTCCTGCATCATTAATGGCAATGAAAATGAACAAAGCAGTTTACTGTCAAAAACCATTAACTCATCATGTAAGTGAAGCAAGAGAAATGCTGAAAATTGCAAAAGAAAGAAATCTAGTTACACAAATGGGAATACAAGTACATTCATTTTATGATTATAAACTTGCAACCTTGTTAATTCAATCAGGAATAATTGGGAAAGTAAGTACTGTAAGAGCATGGTCTCCAAAAAATTGGGGTTATGATGGCCCAAAGCCTGAAGGAAGTGATCCAATTCCAAAAAATATAGAATGGAATTTATGGCTTGGAACTGCCTCTAAAAGACCTTACAAAAAAAATATTTATCATCCCGGAATGTGGAGAAAAATGCTTGATTTTGGATGTGGAACTCTAGGAGATATGGGTGTACATATTTTTGATACTCCATACAATGCTCTTGAATTAGATGTGCCAACTACAATAAAAAATAAATGTAGAAAACCAAATGGAATAGGATTTCCAGAAAAAAATCACGTTACATACAACTTTCCTGGCACTAAACACACTACAGAAACATTAAAATGGGTGTGGGAAGATGGAAAGGGAGCTCCAAGAAATCATAAGGATTTAAAATTACCCAATAAAGATAAATTACCTAATCAAGGAGCTATGTTTATTGGTGAAAAAGGAAGATTACTCTTACCTCATTTTATGGAACTTCCAAAACTTATTGTTAATGGAGAATATAAAAAGATAGATCTATCATCATTTGAAGAGAGTGGAGAAATTACAAGCAATCCGATTAGAGATTATGAAAAAGAATCCTATATTCACTATCATGAGTTTATAGATTCTTGTCTTGGAAAAGGAAAATGCTCTGCACCATTTTCATATTCTTCTAGATTAACAGAAACGATATTGCTTGGAGTAATTGCTGGAAGATTTCCAAGAAAAACACTTCATTGGGATAATAAGTCAGCAAATTTTCTAGAAAAAAAAGCTAACAATTATCTAAGTTCAACTTATAGAACTTTTTAAGTCTTTAATTCCTTCTCATAAATAGTAATCCATTCTTTTACTGTTATTTTAGAACATAACTGCCCAATAAGTTTAAAAGGAATATCGTCTAATCTTTTAAATCGAATACAACTTTTTCCCATATCTAATTTATACTTAGAATAATTTGGATATTCTTGCATAAACCAACGCATTAAATTATCATCCCCATATATACCCATATGGTATAATGCTATAAAATTTTTTCTTGATGCAATTGATAAAAATGGTAAGGGAAGTTCTGGGGTGCAATGATATCCTTCAGTATATATTGAATGAGGTACTACCCAAGAAGGCATTCCATAATTCATTTGCTCATGAAATCCCTTTGGTAATTTCTCTCGTATTATAGAAACTAGTTTGTTTATAGCATTCTGTCTTTCAGATGATAATGTGTTTATATATTGTTCTATAGACATAGGGTAAATATAATATAGAATTTGTATTGAAAAGGATATAAAATTAATTATATATATTAAATTTAAAATAATATTATATGAATTAGTCATAATTAAATATATAAATAGATGATCGACTTAGATAAAGTAAGAAGTAACTTTCCTTCATTATCATTAAAAGATGAAAATGAAAATCAAATAATTTATTTAGATGGGCCTGGAGGAACTCAAGTTCCTTCAAGCGTAATTGACGCTATATCCAATTACTATAGGCAATCCAACTCAAACACTCATGGAGAATTCATAACAAGTAAAGAGACTGATTCTATTATGGATTCTATGCGAGAAAAAGTAGCTCAATTTCTAGGAGCAGAAAGCAAAGAGTGTATATCTATAGGACAAAATATGACAACTTTAAACTATAGTTTATCAAGAGGATTATCAAAAATTATTAAAAAAGGTGATGAAGTAATTATAACGGAGCTTGATCATGAAGCAAATAGAGGTCCCTGGAAAACTCTTGAGAGCTATGGGATTAAACTAGTAGAAGTAGCCCTTCTTAAAGATGGCACTCTAGATTATAATGACTTTAAAAATAAAATTAATCAAAGAACTGCTTTAGTAGCTATGGGTATGTCTTCGAATGCCCTAGGTACTATTAATGATTTTAATTTTATAAAAAAAATAACAGCTAAATATAACTCTTTATTATTATTAGATGCAGTTCATTATGCTCCACATTTTTCTATTGATGTTAAATCATTAGATTGTGATTTTTTGATATGCTCTGCATATAAGTTTTATGGACCACATGTAGGACTTTTATATTCTAGACCTGGCCTTTTAGACACCTTAGATCCTGATAGACTTATAGTTCAAGAGCAATTTGCTCCATATAAAATTGAAACCGGAACCTTAAATCATGCTGCATGTAGTGGTGTTTCAGCTGCAATAGACTTTATTTCTTCAATTGGAGAAGGAAATTCATACAGAGAAAAATTAGTCTCAGCATATAAAAAAATAAGTAATCATGAATATGAATTGGCATCAAACTTATATTCAGAATTAGACTTACTAGATGGTGTAACAATTATTGGACAAGATTTTTCCAATAAAAATCGAACCCCAACTGTCTCATTTATTCATAAGAAATATTCAGCAAATGAAATATGTAAAAAACTTGGAGAAGTTAACATTTGTGCTTGGGATGGTCACTTCTATGCGTTAAAAGCAATTCAAAAATTGAACCTAGAGAAAACTGGAGGTGTAACGAGGCTTGGAGTTTCTTTATATAACTCTCAGGAGGAAATTAATAGAACTGTAAAAGTTATCTCAAGTCTTTAATATAGTCGGCAATAATACAAAAACCCACTCAATGAGTGGGTTTGTTTTTGGTGGGCGCGAAGGGATTCGAACCCCTGACCCCTTGGGTGTAAACCAAGTGCTCTGAACCAACTGAGCTACGCGCCCAAATCATTGATAATCAATTAGTTACATACTTTATAAATATACTTCTTTTAAAATATGCACCCAACCTCGCACCCAATAAGCATTAAAAGGGTTGGGTAAAACTTAGTACCCATTGGGCTTGATTTGGTTGCCAAATATAATACTTCTATTTCTCTTGTACAACATCTGAAGTTTTATCGATAATTTAGTGCTTTATAATCTTGTGGGATGAAGTGTTTACCCCGTCTGTTAGATTAATTATATAAGTGCCTTTTTCTAAACAACTAATATCAAGTTTATCTGTGATGTATTCTCTCATTACTTGTTTTCCAAGAATGTCATAAACTACAGCTTCTAATTCTGTGTCACTATTAATGAAAATAAAGTCAGTTGTAGGATTTGGGTATATAGAAACATCTAATGTGTTTTCTTCCAATGAAAGATTTGAGCAGTCATATCCAGCATCCGTTATTGTCCAGCCATAATTATCAATTAAGCTCTGTCTTGCATCTTCTCCATTACAGTAATTAAGACCTTCAGCTCCTAATTCAATGTTAGAATTTACATTTTGCTCTGACCATCCTATTAAAATATTGTCATAATTATTAGTTGATAAACCTGAATTGTTAAACATATAGCCCATACCTTCATTCGAGGCTGCTACTTGAACACTACTAACATCCCAATTTCCTATGTCTTGGTTAAAGGAAGAAGCATTATAGAACATAGCCCCCATATCTGTAACATTAGATGTATTCCAAGAACCTATGTCTTGATTAAAGGAAGAAGCATTATAGAACATACCCCCCCATACCTATAACATTAGATGTATTCCAAGAACCTATGTCTTGATTAAATGAGCTCGTAATGCCATTGGCTACCATAAAATCTTCAAAACCGAACATCCCGTACATAGTTTCTACACTACTCACATTCCAAGAGCTTATGTCCTGATTAAATGAAGCTGCTGAAAGAAATGTCATATACATATTTGTTACACTACTCACATCCCAAGAATCTATATCCTGATTAAAGGCATTAGCATTATAGAACATCTGCGACATATTTGTTACACTACTCACATCCCAAGAATTTAGATCCTGATTAAAGGCATCAGCATCATAGAACATCGCCGACATATTTGTTACACTACTCACATCCCAAGAATCTATATCCTGATTAAAGGCAGTATTTTCCCTGAACATCTGCGACATATTGGCTACATTACTCACATCCCAAGAACCTATCGAACCATTAAATGTGGAGCTATAGAACATCTGCGACATAGTAGTTACATTACTCACATCCCAAGAACCTATATCTTGATTAAAAGAAGATGCGTCAGAAAATAAATTAGACATATCAGTTACATTAGATGTATCCCAATTGGATATATGTCCATATTCTGCTTCAGCACTTGTTTGGTTAGAAATCCATAAATCTACTGCATTGTTAATATTAGATTGAGTAATAGGAGTTTGTGAAAACCCTATAAATGGAATTAATAAAAAGAACAATAACTTTTTCATACCTAACAATTTACAATAATTTTAAAAGAAGAAGATATGCCTATGGTTTAATAAGTAGGCTATTTTATAATTCCAAATTTAAAAGAAACTTCCGATTGTAATAATCATACAAATAGCTAATGACAAAACACTAATTATGGTCAATATGTTTCTTTGATTTTTTATTAAAAATTTTATTCCGATGACTAAAAATACAATTTGTGCGATAAGAAATGGTATTGTCAACATTTCTCTAAAAACTCCAATTAATACAAAATCTATTTTGTAAAAGTTAATCATCCAAATCAATATAAAGTAAGATACAATTGCAAAATTCGCAATTATCAAGTTTCTATTTGTTAATAATTTCATTAGGTTTAATTTATACCTACAATTTACAATAATTTTAAAATAAGAAGATATATGGTTTAGGGTTTGGAATTAAATATTCTAAAACGAAAGCAACTAAACAACATATTCCAATAGTTAAAAGTTATCCTTCCTCATCACTAATTCCCATATAATTATGTCCTAAAATGAGATGTTGAAAGAATGATTCCTGTAAACAATAAAAAGTAAAAAAAGAATTTTGAATAATACTTTTCTCATTTTTTATTCTCTTTTTGAAAATGGAATAATTATATCATTTTCTACATAATTTTTTAAACCATTTAGCAACATTGCCCAACAAAAAGATGTTCTTCTAAAATGGTTATTACAATTTTTCCAATCTGTATGTCGAAATTTTAGTAAAATTTCAGATTCTTGTTTCTCTAAATCAAACCCAAAAGATGTTAAATTCCAATCTTGGTCAGAATTAATCATTTTAATATAAAAAGATTTGTACTTATGTGCTTTCTCTACTTTTCCATACCAATCATATTCTTCTCCGAAATAAAAATTATAAATTTCATTTTTTTTTAAAATGCCATCACATTTTAATGGCCACCAATTAACTAAATGTTTGGGATTAGAAATAGCATCATAAACACGTTCTATAGAAGATTCTATTTTTAAATCGTGATAAATTGAAAAAGAATTATTTAAAATCATTTTTCTCATAAACTAAATATAAGAATTATCTAAAGACTTATTAATCTCTATTTTTTTTTGATTTGATATAACTAACAATTAAGAGTAAGAATAAAATAATATCTAAAGAGGCACTTCCTAAACTCATATTTATCATTTCATTATTGCTGAAATAATAAAACAAATAATTACTAAATAAAATGATAAGTAATATTAAATTTGTAGTAATATTTATATCATGCGAAAAATAGTTTCATTAATCTCTGGTATTGTTCTTATTCTGCTTGCTTATTATATCTCAAATGAGATTGCTAGTTCAAAAAAAACTTCAAAAGTTGTAATGAATGAATTAAGTAAGGCTGTATATGTTGAAAAAGTAAAAAATATCTCAAATCCCATATCTATAAAAGCTAATGGAAAATTAACCTCAAGTAATAGAATTGAAATCTATAGTGAAGTACAGGGAATTTTTAAATTAGGGGGGAAAAAATTTAAGCCTGGTCAAAGTTACACTAAAGGAGAGACTATGATTGAAATTGATGGAAATGAATTTTTTGCCTCTGTAAAAGCTACTAAGAGTGAGTTACATAATTTAATTACATCGGTTCTGCCAGACCTAAAGTTAGATTATAAAAACAATTTTGAAGTTTGGAAAGACTATGTTAAAAAGTTTGATATAAATCAACCTATTACAAATTTGCCAAAGCCTCTTACTGAAAAAGAAAAATTTTTTATAACAGGAAGAAGGATATACTCTTTATACTACAAAGTTAAAAATCTTGAAGAAAGAATTTTAAAATATAAAATTGAAGCCCCCTTTGACGGAAGTTTAATTAATACAAGTATAACCCAAGGAACACTTGTAAAATTTGGACAGAAACTTGGAGAATATATTGATCCTTCAATATTTGAACTAGAAGTTTCAGTTCCTTCGCAGTATTCTAATTTTTTAAAAATTGGAAAAATAATTAATTACAATTCAGTCTTTAATAAAAACCATACAGGCGAAATTATTAGAATAAATAATAGTATAGACAAATCAACTCAAACAATTAGTGTTTTTGTTGAATTTAAGAGTATAGACTTAAAGGAAGGAATGTATTGTGAAGTAGATATTCCTATGAAAAGCGAAGATAATAGTTACTCTATTTCAAGATCCTTACTTATTGATAATAATAAGATTTTTTATGTAAAAGATGATCTTACTTTAGATTTGATTACTGTACAAACAATATTTTTTGATAAAAAAAACGTAATTGTAAAAGGCATTCCTGATGGAATAAATATTTTATCAAAACAAATATCTGGAGCCTACCCCGGAATGCAAGTAAAAATTACAAATTAACCTTTTCAGATTGAGAAAAATAATTTCTTATTTCATAAATTATCCAAAGGCGGTTAATATAATTATATTATTCTTTATTTTTTTTGGTATAGCTGGTATTATCTCTCTAAAATCATCTTTCTTCCCTTTAATTGATTCCAACTTTGTTTCAATTAATATTACTTATTTAGGAGCTTCTCCAAATGAAATAGAAGAAGGAATAATACTTAAGATTGAGGATAACCTAAAAGGAATTGCAGGAATTGATAGGATATCCTCAACTGCTAGAGAAAACAATGGATCAATTCTAGTTGAAATAAGTCAAAATAAAAATATTGACTTAATGCTACTTGAAGTAAAAAATGCTATAGACAGAGTTCCTTCATATCCGGCAAATATGGAGCCAATAGTCGTTAGTAAAGTTGATGAACAAAGACCTACAATAATTTTTTCCTTAGCAGGTGAAAAAACCCCATTAACAATCTTAAAGAGTATAGGCAGAACAATTGAAAAAGATTTAAGAGATATTGAAGGAATTTCTCAAGTTAATGTTTCAGGATATCCAGAAGAAGAAATTGAAATAGCAATAAATGAAAACATATTACTTGCATATAATTTAACATTCGAAGAAATAAAAAACTCCATCAGAAATACAAATATTTTAGTAACTGGAGGTAAGGTGAAAACAGAAAATGAAGAATTTTTAATTAGAGCAAAGAATAGAAATTATTATGCAGATGAACTTTCAAACATTATTATTAGATCAGATAATAAAGGAAAAATAGTTAGACTTAGTGATATCGCTACTATTAGAGATAAATTTTCTGAGACTCCTCTTTCATCGTCTGTAGATGGTAACAAAGCCATAATAATTACAGTTTCTAGTACTAATGATGAAGATTTAACAAAATCTGCACAACAAATACGTAATTATATTGATGAATTTAACGCAAAAAATCAAAATTTAAAGCTAACGTCATTACAAGACCGTTCAAAAGTTTTGCGTCAACGAACTAATTTACTGTTGGAAAACGGAACAATAGGTATATTTTTAGTCTTAATATTATTATCTATTTTCTTAAATATAAGATTAGCATTTTGGGTAGCATTTGGACTTCCAATTTCATTTTTAGGTATGTTAATTTTTGCTGGACAGGCAGGTGTTACAATTAATTTAATGTCCTTATTTGGAATGATTGTAGTAGTTGGAATCTTAGTTGATGATGGTATTGTAATTGCAGAAAATATTTATCAAAATTTTGAAAAGGGAAAATCTCCAGCACAAGCAGCAATTGACGGTACTATAGAAGTACTTCCTGCAATTTTATGTGCTATACTTACAACAATTATTGCATTTGGAACGCTATTATTCCTTGATGGGCAGGTTAGTGAATTTTTTGGAGAAGTAGCTATAATAGTAATACTTACTTTAATGGTCTCCTTAATAGAAGCTCTTATAATATTACCTTCTCATCTAGCTCACTCAAAAGCACTTGTTGCTAAAAGAAAAGTAAATGAAAATTTTATTAGCAGAGTATTTAAATCAATGAGGAAAATAAATAAGAAAGGTAATGATTTGATGTTTTGGTTAAGAGATAAATTATATAGTCCAATATTAATATTTGCTTTAAGAAATAGATTTTTAAGTTTTGCTGGGTTTATTGCAGCATTACTTTTAACAATAGGATCAATAGGTGGGGGAATAATTGGAGTAACTTTTTTCCCAACTATTGCCAGTGACATAGTTACAGTAGATTTAAACATGCCTGAAGGCACAAATGTCAAAATTACGGACTCAATTATTTCAATAATTGAAGATAACGTCTGGATAGTTGGAGCTGAGTTATCTGAAGAGTTTATGAAAAATGATAAAAGAAAATTAATTCGAAATGTTCGAAAAAATATTGGGATTCCTGCACAAGGAATACAGCCTTTAGGGGTGCCAAGTTTTGATGCTCTTGGCAATTCATCTATTGCATCTCTAGAAATATACTTACTCGATAGTGAAAATAGGTCAAACAAGATTAAAGCATCCCTTTTTGCAAATCTACTTAGAGAAAAAATGGGAGAAGTAGTAGGTGTGGAAAAACTTGTATATGGCTCAGGTGTTAATTTTGGTGGATATCCAATTTCAGTTTCTTTATTAAGCACTGATGTATATGAATTGAAATTGGCTAAACAAGAGTTATTAAAAATTTTAAATAGTAATTCTTTACTTACAGATATAGCAAATAATGATCCTGAAGGGATAAAAGAAATTCATTTAAAACTAAATGAAAATGCAAATTTATTAGGATTATCCTTGAGTAGTGTTATGGCTCAGGTAAGGTCTGGATTTTTTGGAGTAGAGGCTCAAAGATTTCAAAGAGGAGAGGATGAAATAAGGGTTTGGGTAAGATATGATGAAACTAGTAGATCAATGATAAATAACCTAGAACAAATGAGAATACTTACTCCTTACAACAAAAGGGTTCCTCTTATGGAAATTGCAGATTATGAAATAAAAAGAGGAGATGTTTCAATTAATCATTTAGACGGAAAAAGAGAAATACAAATCTCAGCCAATTTAAAAAATGAAAATCAAAGTGCATCGGATATTGTATATGATTTAAAAAATAATGTTCTTCCAAAAATACAACTTAAATATCCTTCAATTTCTGCTTCTTTTGAAGGACAGAATAGAGAGGCAAATAAAATAATTGATTCAGCAACAAAAATACTCCCTTTAACGCTCTTTTTAATTTTTATTGTTATAGGATTTACATTTAGAAGCTATAGTCAGCCTTTTTTGCTTTTAATGTTAATACCATTTAGTCTGACTACAGTTGCATGGGGACATTTAATTCATGGTTTTCCGGTAAATATTATTTCAATGTTAGGAATAATTGCTCTCATTGGAATCTTAGTTAATGATGGCCTAATTTTAATTTCAAAATTCAATCAAAATCTTAGAGATGGATTAAATTTCGATGATTCTTTATATAAAGCTGGAAGATCAAGATTTAGAGCAATTTTCTTGACATCAATAACAACAATAGCAGGATTAGCTCCTATAATTTTAGAAAAAAGTTTTCAGGCTCAATTATTAAAACCAATGGCTATTTCAATTGCATATGGAATAGGATATGCTACTTTTCTGACCCTAATAATGTTACCAATATTTATTTCAGGTGCTAACAGTTTTAAAATTGCATACATATGGCTAACTACCGGAAAAAAATTAGAAAAAAAAGAAGTTGAATCACCCATTATTGAACTTAAAAATTTAATCAAAAAATAATGAAGATAATTAAGGTATTAGTATTACTTATAGGCTTAGGGGCTTTTGCTCAATCTCCTCTTGACAGAAATCAGGCAATTAAATTAACTCTTGAAAACAATCTCAATATTAAATTAATTGAAAATTCTCGGGACATGGCTAAAAATAATGCTAGTATATTAAATAGCGGCTATTTACCAACTGCCTCATTAAATTCTTCCAGTAATATAAGTTATCAAGATATAGAGATTGTAGCAGGAGAGCAGAATGGATCAGTTGAAGATTCAAAAAATGAAGCTAATTCAACAAATATTTCATTAAACTATGTGCTATTTGATGGCATGGGAAGAAAGTATAACTATAAAAGATTTAAAGAGATATACAAAAAGTCTGAAATTGAAGTAAAAGATGTTATTGAAAAAACAATACTACAATTATTTGGGGTTTATTATGAAGTAGCAAGACTGATTGAAGAAAATAAAATAATTAAAAGCAGCTTAAGTATCTCAAAAGAAAGATTGAAAAAAAGAAAAATTCAATTAGAATATGGACAAACAACCGGATTAGAAGTTTTGAATGCAGAGGTTGATATGAATCTTGATAGTATAAATTATCTAAACTCATTAAAAATTTTATCTAATGCAAAGAGAGATCTAAATCTTGTAATGAGTATTGATCTGAACACTAATCATTCCATTAATACAGATTTTAGATTTATTACTAGTGAAAAAATGATAGACATTTTTAACAATGCCAAAAAAAATAATTCTTATTTGCAAATTTTGGAAAAAGACGTATTAATTTCAGATTATAATTTAAAAGCTACAAAATCTAGTTATCTACCAACAATTGGACTAAATGGATCATATGGCTGGAATGAATCTATTAATGATAATCAATATGCATTTTATAATGAAAATCGCACTAATGGTTTGAGTGGTGCAATTAGCTTAAATTGGAATATTTTTAGTGGTGGCAATAGAATTACAAACAATAAAAATGCAAAGTTAAATTTGACTAATAGTAAAATCAAAAAACAAAAAATTGAATTAGAATTTGAGAGAGATATTAAAAATGCTTATAGTAATTATGAAAACTCGTTATTTATCTTAAATGCACAACAAATGAATCTTGAAACAAATAATAATAATTTTAAAAGAAATCAAGAGAAATATGCACTTGGACAAGTCACTTCAATTGAATTCAGAAAAGCACAATTAAATTTTTTAAACGCTAAATTGTCTGTAAATAAAGCAAAGTTTGAAGCTAAATTGTCAGAATTACAAGTTCTTCAATTAGCAGGTGAAATACTTACATACAGTTATGAATAACAAATATATAAGCTGATAAACTTACATAGCTTCAGCTACTACAAATGTACTTCCTCCCACATATATAATATCATCCTTTTTTGACATATTTAATGCAGATTTAAGAGCGAGTTTTACGTTACTAAATGAATTTCCAATTCTGTTTTTAGATTTAAATAAATTTTGCAATTCCAATTGATCCATTCCTCTTTCAATATTAGGTTTTGTAAAGTAAAATTCTGCATACATCGGGAACAAATCAATTATAGAATTTAAATTCTTGTCTTTAACAAATCCTATTACAAAATGAATTTTATTATACTCCATTGAAATAAGATGATTTAAAACAATTGATAAAGCTGCATGATTATGAGCTACATCACAAATAATAAGTGGGGCTTTCCCAATTATTTCCCATCGTCCTAGAATACCAGTATTCGTTTTAATATTTTTTAAGCCATCAACTATATTCTCTTCACTTATAATAAATCCTAATTTAACTAACTCGTTAATTGTCTGAACAGATGTTTTAATATTCATTTTTTGATATACCCCTTTTAGATCACAGTCATACTGCTTATCAATTAATTTATCTGCAAATAATATTTCTGATTCTTTCTGCTTGGCAATATTTATAAATAAATCTGTTATTTCCTTTTTATTTTCTCCAATTATTATTGGGATACCTTTTTTAATTATTCCCGCTTTCTCTTTAGCTATTTTAGTGATTGTATCACCCAAAAATTGGGTATGATCATAAGAAATATTAGTAATAACTGAAACTTGTGGAGAAATAATATTAGTAGAATCAAGCCTGCCACCCATACCTGCCTCAATTATTGCTATATCAACAGAATTTATATTAAAATATTCAAAAGCTAATCCTACACTCAATTCAAAAAAAGAGAAACTGTTATCATCAAAAAAATCTATGTTATCTTTAATAAAATCAGTTATAAAATCCTTTTCAATCATTTTTCCATTGATTTTTATTCTTTCTCTAAAATCAACTAAATGAGGGGAAGTATATAATCCTACCTTATAATTTGCTTCTTGTAACACTGAGGAAATCATATGTGCAGTGGAGCCTTTACCATTAGTTCCTGCAATATGAATTGATTTAAAATTATGATGTGGATTATTTAAGTGTCTTGATAATTTTAAGATATTTTTTAAATCTTTTTTATATGCAGCTGCTCCAATATTTTGATACATTGGCATCTTACTAAATATCCATTTTATGGTTGAATTATAACTCAACATTTAAATGAAATTTCTAAGAATCATAAACGCTCCTGCTCCAGCAATAAATCCAATTAATGCAATCCATGATATGTTTTTCATATACCAAAAGAAATTAATTTTCTCCATGCCCATTGCAACAACACCAGCTGCCGACCCAATTATTAACATACTTCCTCCAGTACCAGCAGAGTATGCTATAAAATGCCATAGCTGATCATCAACAACTTCTGTAAACATTCCCAAACTCGCAGCAACTAATGGAACATTATCAATTATAGCTGAAGCAGCACCCATTACTAATACTAAAGTGTCTAATGAAATAGTTTGTTTGAGATCTAGAGCTAATTGAAATAATATTCCTAATGATTCTAAGGCTGCAACTGCCATCAATATACCCAAGAAAAATAATATACTAGGAAGCTCAATTTTTGATAAAGCATTATGTACTGGGCTAACATGAGAACTTGATATTAGAAGATCATCATGATCAGATGATGTAATTTCACTTAAACCAAATTTTGAATTAGAATAATACTCTGCAAAAATAGAAACAACTCCTAAACCTAACATCATTCCAATATAAGGAGGGAGATGTGTTACTATTTTAAAAACAGGAACTGAAATAATTGCTAAAAGACCAATGATTAAAATATTAAGACTATATCTATTCTTATTATCATCTTCAGAGTTTTTTAAAGTAATATTGCCTTTGAATACAGGCAATAGTGAAGCAATACCTGAAGACACAACCATACAAACCATAGAAGGTATTAATAAATGAGAAATTAGTTCAGGTGTTGTAACTTTTTTTCCAATCCAAAGCATGGTAGTTGTAACATCTCCAATTGGAGACCATGCACCCCCGGCATTAGCAGCTATAACTATCAATCCTGCATACCACAGCCTAAGTGATTTATTTGCTACTAATTTCTGGAGAATAGAAATAAGTACTATAGTAGCTGTTAAATTGTCGATAATAGCAGATAAACCAAATGCTAGAATAGAAAATACCCACAGTATTGCAATTTTGCTCTTATATTTTATTAAATCTCTAATAACTGCAAATCCATTAAAATGATCTATTATTTCTACAATAGTCATTGCACCAATAAGAAAAATTAATATTTCTGAAGTTTTGCCTAGATGATGTAATAAGGTGCTTTCTAATAGATGTTGTTTATCCTCAATAGAGAAATTTAAAAATCCTTCAACTAATTCATGTGTGCTTGGATTAAACCAATTAGAAAAATCATCAATTCCTAAAGCAATAATTGCCCATAAAAGAGTCATAGTTATAAGTGCTGGAACAAGTTTGTCAACCTTTATAACGTGTTCTATGATAATAGCAAAATATCCAAAAATAAATATAAGTATTACTAATAAATTCATTTAATTATCCCGAATTAAGAAATACAATATAAAGTAAAAGTTTATAATTATTAATATTTAAGATTAAATTATTGATAAATTTTTCCGGAAGAATGATCTCTTTTAGCTCCTGTTACAGAACCTAAACAATTATTTTCATATCTAGATCTTAATAAACCTAAAAAACCGAAGATTAATGCCTCTTTAAAATCAATTAATGTTGTGTTTGGGATAACTACAGGATTTTGTATTTTATTTTTAATTAATTGAATCAAATATTTATTTTTTGCTCCGCCTCCAGTAATTAAAACATTTGAAATATTATTATCCAATGCATTTTGTATTTGTATTGCAATATGCTCACAATAGGTTCTTAATATATCAGGTATGGATAAATTATGATGGTCAATTACATTAAAAATTTCCTTAAATACCCATTCTAAACCAAGAGATTTTGGTTTAGAAATTTTATAATATTCTAAAGAATTTAATTCATCTAATAAATTTGGGATTATTTTTCCATTACTTGCTATAGAACCGTCAAGATCAAAATCATGACCAATAGCCCTAGAATAATGATTCAACACTACGTTTACTGGACAAATATCAAATGCACTAATTTCATTATCATCCTTAAATGAAATGTTAGAAAAACCACCAAGATTTAAACAATAAGTATAATCTGGAAATAACAGCTTGTCTCCCATAGGCACCAAAGGAGCTCCCTGTCCACCAAATTCCACGTCTTGAACTCTAAAATCACAAATTACTTTAAAGCCTAGCTTTTTTGTTAATTCAGGTAAATTTCCAATTTGATAAGTAAACTTATTCTTTGGTTGATGAAATACAGTGTGTCCATGACTACTAACAGCATCTAGTTCTATAATATTAAATTTATTAATAAATTTCTTTATATATGAAGACAATAAATCTGTATAATCAAGATCTAAAGATTTTAAATCCTGTTTATTTAAGCTAATAGAATTTAATAAACGATTCTTCCACTTATTTGAATAATTATAGGTTAAAGTACTTATTATCTTATATTCCCACTTTTCATCAAACTTATAGTTTGCATAGCATAAATCTACACCATCCAAAGATGTTCCTGACATTACACCAATTATATAATAAGAATCTTTATACATTTAATTAAATATATAAAAAAAGACCCTTACAATAAATTGTAAGGGTCCAATAAGAAGGCGGCGACCTACTCTTCCACAATTATAGTAGTACCATCGGCGCTAATGGACTTAACTTCTCTGTTCGGAATGGTAAGAGGTGATCCCCATTGCTATAGCCGCCCTAAATTTTTAATCGAATTTCGATTACAATATTTTAACATATTGAAAAAAATACATGCTCAAAAAAAATAGTTATCCAATAAGCCTATGGGTAATTAGTACTACTCGGCTTTGACATTACTGCCTTTACACCTGTAGCCTATCAACGTGGTAATCTTCCACGACCCTTTAAAGAAATCTCATCTTATGGTGAGTTTCGCGCTTATATGCTTTCAGCGCTTATCTCTTCCCAACGTAGCTACTCTGCGATGCTCCTGGCGGAACAACAGATACACTAGAGGTTGGTCCAACTCGGTCCTCTCGTACTAGAGTCAGATCCATTCAAATTTCTAACGCCCACAATAGATAGAGACCGAACTGTCTCACGACGTTCTGAACCCAGCTCGCGTGCCACTTTAATGGGCGAACAGCCCAACCCTTGGGACCTTCTCCAGCCCCAGG
>Ga0209554_1000748_pt1 | contig 26790 bp, 26 predicted proteins | sample MarorgKNORR_S2LV_5_FD_188221 | JGI IMG/M metagenome (GOLD analysis project Ga0209554, IMG submission 188221) | Marine microbial communities from the Southern Atlantic Ocean, analyzing organic carbon cycling - Bottom_A/KNORR_S2/LV (SPAdes) (version 2) | ecosystem: Environmental > Aquatic > Marine... | reverse complement strand
CACAGAACATGGTCGGGACCACGATCTGCGTGCTGTCCGACTCCGTGGCGGCACCGGTGCAGTCGTCGATCGAGAAATTCCGAGACGAGTATCTGGCGCTGATCCGGCGCGGTGAGCGGATGGGGGTGGCCTGATGCCCGTTACCCTCACCATCGACGGTCATGAGGTCACGGTCCCCAAGGGCACCACGATCCTCGAGGCGGCCAAGAGGATCGGGCAGGAAGTCCCGCACTATTGTTACCACCCGGGCATGTCCTCTCCGGCCATGTGCCGGCTCTGCCTCGTCGAGGTCGAGGGCGCGCCCAAGCCGATCCCGAGTTGCGTGACCACGGTGATGGACGGACAGGTGGTGCATACTCAGTCCGACCAGGCGAAGTCCAATCGCCAGGCCGTGCTGGAGTTCTACCTGGTGAACCACCCGCTCGACTGCCCGATCTGCGACATGTCCGGAGAGTGCGACCTCCAGGACTACGTGCACGAAGAGGGCCGGGAGAGCGGACGCTCGCGAGAGCCCAAGCGTATCTTCGGGCGAGACGACTTCGGTGGTGACGTGCTCTTTTACGGCGATCGTTGTGTCATGTGCACGCGCTGCGTCCGTTTCATGAGCGAGGTGGAGCAGGACTCCCGGTTGACCGTGGTGGAACGGGGCAGCCGTTCCGTGATCGACACCTTCTTCGACGAGGGGCTCGACGGCACGCACTGGCACGGCAACATCGTCGATATCTGCCCCGTGGGCGCGCTGGTCTCGAAGGACTTCTTGCACAAAGCGCGCGCGTGGGATCTCGAGCACACACCCTCTGTCTGTACGAGTTGCTCACAGGGCTGCAACATCGAGTTGCACACACGCGACAACCTCGTTCAGCGCCTCAAGCCACGTGAGAACCTGGACGTCAACGGTTGGTGGATGTGCGACCACGGCCGCGACAACTACGAGTGGATCAACCAGGGCGGTCGCATCGAAGCACCCCTGATCAGGGACGGCAACGGCGGCTCCAAGGCGGTCGCTTGGAAGGAAGCGCTCACGGCGTTGCTCGAGAAGGCTGGCGATGCCGGGAAGGGGACCGTCAGGGCCGTCGCCTCCCCGCTCGCCTCGAACGAAGATCTCGGCGCCTTGAAGGCACTGGTGGACGCGCTCGGCGGCGGTGACAGCGTGTTCCGCTCCGCCCGTGCCGAGCAAGAGATCGTGCTCAAGGGCTTCCCGTCGCTTGCGCGGCGAAGGGACCTGGCGGCGAATACCACGGGCGCTGAGCTCGTCGGCCTCGCGCGTACGGGTGCGGACGACGCGAGCGGCGGCCTGGACGAGGTGAGCGGCCACGGGGGCGTGCTGGTGGTGCTCGGCGATGCCTTGGCGGACCAGGACGCCGACTTCGGCAAGAACGCCGCCCTGTACGTGTACCTCGGCAGTCATGAATCAGCCGCTTCCGCCCACGCGGACCTCGTGCTCCCGGTGACGACGTTCGCGGAGCAGGAGGGCACGTTCACGAACCTGTCCGGGCGGGTACAACGTTTCTGGCCAGGGCTGGAAGCGCCCGGCATGGCGCGCCCCCCTTGGTTGATTCTGGGAGCGTTGGTGGCTGAGTTGACCGAGGCCGAAGCGCCGCGCAGCGCCGCGGACGCCTTCGCCGCTCTCGGCGGAAGGGTCCCAGCGTTCAGTGGGCTGACGTACGACGACCTCGGCGACCGCGGCGCGGTCGTGAACGAACCCGTTTCCATCTCGGGGGACTGACCGCGTGGAATTGCAACCCATCTCGGGGCTGTGGGCGTTGGCCGCGATGGCTGTCAAGGTCGTTGGCATGTTCACCGTGCTGCTGCTCGTAGTGGCGTTCACGACGCTCGCCGAGCGCCGCGTCTCAGCCTGGATCCAGGACCGACACGGGCCCAACCGAGTGGGCCCATTCGGACTGCTTCAGCCGTTTGCTGACGGACTCAAGAGCCTCCTCAAAGAAGAAACGGTCCCGGCGACCGCTTCGAGGCTCTTCTTCGTCCTTGCCCCCATGCTGGTGCTCGCGCCGGCGCTGGTGACCTTCGCGGTCATCCCGGTCGCCGCGCCTCTCGGCACACCCGTCGGCGTCATCGACATGATCATCGCGGACGTACCGATCGGGATTCTCTATGTGCTGGCCGTCAGCTCGCTCGCCGTATATGGCGTCGTGCTCGGCGGATGGGCGTCCAACAACAAATACGCGTTCCTGGGCGCGCTGCGTGCGTCGGCCCAGATGGTGAGCTACGAAGTCGCGCTCGGCCTTTCGCTGATCGCCGTGCTCATGATGGCCGGAAACGTGACGCTCACGGAAATCATCTGGCAGCAGCAACAGCTCGGCATGTGGTTCGTGTTCCCGTTGTCGCTGGCGTTCATCCTGTTCGTGATTTCGTCGTTCGCCGAGACCAACCGGCTTCCGTTCGACATGGCGGAAGCCGAGTCGGAGCTCATTACCGGGTACCACACCGAGTACTCCGCGATGAAGTTCTCCGCCTTCATGATCGCCGAGTTCGGGCACATGGTCACGGCGTCGGCGCTCATGGCGACGCTCTTCCTGGGGGGCTGGGACTTGCCCGGCACCTGGGATAATGCCTTCTGGTACGACGGTCAGCTCATCAGCGGCTTCGCCGCGGACGGCGCCGTGATTCTGGCGAACCCCGCTTGGTGGAAGACGGCGCTGACGTTCGGGGGGTTCGCGGCCAAGACCAGTTTCTTCCTGCTGCTCTTCATCTGGGTCCGGTGGACGCTGCCACGTTTCCGCTACGACCAGGTGATGGCGCTCGGATGGAAAGTGATGCTCCCCACGGCCCTCGCATATGTCATGCTGGTGGGCGGCACAATTCTGACGCTCGACGAGGTCGGGGTGCAGTGGGGCCCGGCCTACGGCATCGCCCTAACGGCGGTGAGCGGCGTGGCCACCGTCGCGTTCATGTTCTTCTTGGATCGTGGTCGCGTGATCACCGGCGCCGCTGCCCAGCATGCGCAGAGAGTGGAGGTCAAGACCATCTCACTACCCGCCGCAGCGGGGGATTGAGGCGCAGCCTATGGCCATTTCAGTCAAAGTCATGCATCGACCGGCACCGGAGTCGACCTCCTACCTCCGGGCCGCGTTGAGCGGAATGGCGCTCACGTTCAAGCACATGGTGAATCCGGCTGCGGTGACGCAGCAGTATCCGGAGGAGCAGACCGATCTGAGCCCGCGCTGGCGCGGCACGCACCGCATGGAGGTGCACGCGGACGGACGTCCCAAGTGCGTGGCTTGCGGTCTCTGTCCGACGGTATGTCCTGCCAATTGCATCCGACTCGTCGGCGGCGAGGACGACCAGGGCAACCGCTATCCGATCGTTTACGAGATCGACGAGTTCCGCTGCATTTTCTGCGGGATGTGTCAGGAGGTGTGTCCGGTCGAGGCGATCCACGTGGGGCGCCACTTCGAGAACGCCGAATACAAGCGCGATCGCTTCGTATACGACCTGGACCGCCTGATGGAACAAGACCACCCGGTCACGCTGTTGTGGGATCCCTCCGACCCGAGGTCGGAGTGAGGCGATGATCACGGTTCTCTTCTACGTCTTCGCGGCGATCGCCGTGGGGGGGGCGCTGGGGGTCGTGATGTCCAAGAGCCCGGTGGGTAGCCTGCTCTCGATGGTGGCTACGCTGGGTAGTATGGCGGCGATCTTCGTGCTGCTGGAGGCGCACTTTCTCGCGGCGATCCAGATTATCGTGTACGCCGGCGCGATTATGGTGCTGTTTCTCTTCGTTATCATGCTGTTGAACCTCGGGCACGACTACCAGAAGGACCTCAAGGGCGGCGTGTTCGCGCTGGCTTCTTTCGCGACGGTCGGGGCCATGGCGGGGCTCTTGTCGATTCAGCTGCGCGGTGCGGGGCTCGCCGAGGACGGTCCCGGCGGTGCCGCGATCGACGCGGCGATGGCCGAACACGGTGTGGTCGGCGCGATCGCGGAGCCGCTCTACACGACGTATGTCGTGCCCTTCGAGATCACGGGCATCCTCCTGCTCGTCGCCATCGTAGGCGCGCTCGCCCTTGCCAAGAAGAACCCCGCATGATCACTGAAGCGCTCGTCCTCAGCGCGTTCTTGTTCGTGCTCGGCACCTTCGGTGTGCTCGTGCGCCGCAACGCCATCATCATGTTTCTGTGCATCGAGTTGCAGCTCAACGCGGTGAACCTCTCGTTCGTGGCGTTCTCCCGCATTCACGGCATGGACGGTCAGATCTTCGTCTTCTTCGTGATGACCGTCGCGGCCGCCGAGGCGGCCGTCGGCCTCGCCATCATCATCTCGATTTTCCGGCACTACGAGACCGTAAACGTGAACAACTTCAAACTGCTGAGGTGGTAGCGGCGTGCACGCTTCCTTAGCGGTGATCTTGTTCCAGGGCGGCCAGGCCGCGCCAGCAGCCGAGGGCGCTGCTCACTTCGAGCCGTTCTATCCATGGCTCATCGTGCTGCTCCCGCTGCTCGGATTCGTCATCAACGGCGTGCTCGCCCTCCGGCACGCGGTTGCGTCCGCAGATGCGGTTCGTGCGGGCGGCGAGCTCGACCTCGACGAAGGCGGTCGGCCATCGACGCATACGCTGCCGAGTCTGGTCGGGCCCGGCGTCCTGCTGTTGGCCTTCGCCATCACGCTTGTCAACTTCTCGCGCATGCTGGGCGCGCACCTCGAGGCGCCGGAGGTCATTCGGTACTGGACCTGGATGGCGACGGGCACGTTCAGCGTCGACGTGGCGCTACAGCTCGATCAGCTCTCGATGATCATGATGATGATCGTCACGGGCGTGGGCTTCCTGATCCACGTGTTCAGCGTGGGTTACATGAAGGACGATCCGGGTTATCCACGGTACTTCGCTTACCTGAACCTGTTCATCTTCTTCATGCTCGTGCTCGTGATGGGCGCGAATTACCCGCTCATGTTCGTGGGTTGGGAAGGCGTCGGGCTCTGCTCGTACTTGCTGATCGGCTTCTGGTTCAGTGACCGCGAGAAGTCGGACGCGGGCAAGAAGGCGTTCATCGTCAATCGCATCGGCGACCTCGGGTTCCTGGTCGCCATGTTCTACCTGTACACGACGTTCGGCACGTTGGACTTCGAGCCGATCTTCGCGAACGCGGAAGCAGCGCTCATCTACGGCGGTGGGCTCGTCACCGCCATCACGCTCTTCTTCTTCCTGGGCGCGGCGGGCAAGAGCGCCCAAATGCCGCTCTACGTGTGGCTGCCCGACGCGATGGCGGGGCCGACCCCAGTCTCCGCGCTCATCCACGCGGCCACCATGGTCACGGCCGGCGTGTATCTCGTGGCGCGCTCGTCGGTGCTCTTCGCGCTCTCGCCCATCGCCAGCGCGACAGTAGCGGGGGTCGGCGTTTTTACCGCCCTCTTCGCGGCCACCATCGCGCTCAAGCAGAACGACATCAAGAAGGTGCTCGCGTACTCCACGGTCTCTCAGCTCGGCTACATGTTCGTCGGGGTCGGGGTCGGGGCGTACAGCGCCGGCATCTTCCATCTGATGACGCACGCGTTCTTCAAGGCCCTGCTGTTCCTCGGTGCTGGCGCCGTGATCCATTCGATGCACGTCGCCTATCACAGCACGCACAGCCACGAAGACGCGCAGGACATGCGCAACATGGGTGGCCTGCGCAAGCATATGCCGATCACGTGCGCGACCATGTGGATCGCGACGTTGGCCATCGCGGGCATTTGGCCGCTGGCGGGCTTCTTCTCGAAGGACGAGATCATCTGGCAAGTTGCCGCGTTCGGTGGGGCCGCCAGCGCTCCCTATCCGGCGCTCTACACGGTCTTCTGGTTGATCGCGCTCGCCGCGGCGATGCTCACCGCGTTTTACATGACGCGCATGATGGTCATGACTTTCCATGGTGAGAATCGCAGCGGCGCCGAAGAGGAGAAGGCGCTGCACGAGGCGCCCGCCGTCATGTGGGCGCCGCTCGCGGTGCTGGCTGTGCTGTCCGTAGTAGGCGGATGGCTGAACGTCTCGGAGCACTTGCGAGAGACCCTACTCGGGCTCGGACCGCTGACCAGCGGATGGCTGCACGAATGGCTGCATCCAATCACGCAGCAGGCGCAGCACATCCAGGAGGTCAACCTCGGTGTGCTCGCCGAGAGCGCGCCCATGTTCGGTGGGGGCGAAGTCGTATGGGCCGTGCTCTCGGGGTTGGCCGCGGCCGCGGTGGTCGCCGCCTCGTTCCGATTCGTCGGCGCACAGAAGCACGTGCCGGCCGCACAAGACGTGGAGCCGACGGGTTTCGCGAAGGTCCTCTACAACAAGTGGTACGTGGACGAGCTCTACGACCGCATCATCGTTCAGCCAATCCTCACGATGTCGCGTTTCTGCTGGAAGGTGATCGACGCGGGCATCATCGACGGGATCGCGAACGGAGTCGGTTGGACCGCCCGAGGGTTGGGTTGGGCGGTCAGCTTCCTGCAGACCGGGACGCTGAACACCTACGCATTCATTCTCACCGTCGGCGTCTTGGTCATCCTCGGCGTCTCGATCCTCTGAGGCGCCGGCGATGATGACCTCGATGCTCGAATCGATCGGATACGTGGGGTGGGTGCTGCACGCCCTCATCTGGCTGCCCATCCTCGGCGTGGGACTCGTGCTCTGGGCCGACGAGGAGTCTGCCAAGAAGGTGGCGTTCTGGTGGTCCATGGGCGTGCTGGTTCTGAGCCTCGGCCTCTGGTGGGCGTTCGACCCGACGTATGGCGGCATGCAGATGGAGAGCACGACGCCGTGGATCGAGTCTTGGGGAGTGGGCTACTCGCTCGGCATCGACGGCATCAGCCTCTTCATGGTGATGCTGACGACGTTCACCAGCGCGATCGCGATCCTCGGATCCTTCAACTACATCAAGGAGCGGCAGCGCGCGTTCTACGCGCTGATGCTACTGCTCGAGGCGGGCGTGGTCGGCGTCTTCGTCGCCACCGACCTGCTGCTCTTCTACGTCTTCTTCGAGCTCACCCTCGTTCCGATGTACTTCATCATCGGTGTGTGGGGCGGTGAGCGCCGTATCTACGCCGCGATCAAGTTCTTCTTGTTCACGGCGCTGGGGTCTCTGCTGATGTTGGTCGGGATCTTCTATCTGTTCTTCCAGGCGAAGACGCAGTTGGGCATCTCGACCTTCGCGTATGCCGACATGCTGCAGGTCCCGCTCACCGGCACCGAGCAGCTCTGGCTCTTCACCGCGTTCGCATTGGCGTTCAGCGTGAAGGTGCCGGTCTTCCCGCTGCACACGTGGCTGCCGGACGCCCACGTCGAGGCCCCCACGCCGGGGTCCGTGGTGCTGGCTGCCGTGCTTCTCAAGATGGGCACCTACGGATTTCTGAGGTTCCTGCTGCCGCTCTTCCCGGAGGCGGCGCAACACCCGACTGTGGTGACCGTCATGCTGGTGCTCGCGCTGATCGGCATCATCTACACCGCGTGGGTCGCCGCCGTGCAGCCGGATGCGAAGAAACTGGTCGCGTACACCTCGGTCGCACACATGGGTTTCGTCCTGTTGGGCGTGTTCGCGCTCACCGTGAACGGTCTGCAGGGCGGCCTGATCGTGATGATCTCGCACGGCATCAGCACGGGCGCGCTCTTCTTGCTGCTCGGCATGCTCTATGAACGCCGCCATACCAGGAAGATCGAGGACTTCGGCGGCATCGGGCGCGTGGCGCCGCTGTTCGCCACGGTATTCGTGCTGACGGCGCTCGCGTCGATCGGCCTGCCCGGGACCAGCGGCTTCGTGGGAGAGTTCCTCGCTCTGCTGGGAGTGTTCGAGACTCACCCCACGATTGCGATCATCGCCACGTTCGGCGTGATCTTCGCAGCCTACTACATGCTGCCGATGGTTCAAAAGATCTTCTTCAACAAGCTGGAGAAGCCGGAAAACCGCGAGATGGCCGATCTGTCGCGTCGTGAAATGGTGATCCTGGCACCTCTCTGCGCGCTGATGCTCTGGATCGGCTGGAACCCGACTCCGCTGCTCGAGCGCATGGAGCCGAGTGTGCGCGTGGTTCTCGAGCGAGTGCAGGCCGCGGCGCCCGCCGACTTGGGCGCCGCTGCGGAGCCCGGCCCGACCGTTGTGTTCGCAGCGGCACCGGAGGACCTCGAAGCAAGCGATGACCTCGACGGTGGCGATCCGCCCACCGACGAAGAAGAGTAGGGGCCCATGGAACTCGACTTCACCAGCCAGCTTCACTACTTCTGGGCACTCTTGCCCGAGATCGTGCTCTGCACGTTCGGCATGGTGGTTCTGGTCGCCGGCGTTTCCGGCAAATACAAGGACGCCGACAGGGCGCCGTCCGGCGACCCCAACTTCGGGCCGACGGGTGAGCTCGGATGGCTCGCTCTGCTCGGTGTGCTCGGCGCGGGCTTCGCCAATGGCTGGCTCTATGGCGTGACCGAGGTCGGTCAAGAATCCATGATTGCTGTGGATCGTTTTCGCCTCTACGCCAATTGGATCTTCCTGCTGGCCGCGGCGCTGACGATCCTCATCTCGTTCACATACGTGTACCGGCAACGACTCCAGGCCGGCGAGTTCTATGCGCTGATTCTGTTCGCGACCGCCGGCGCGATGTTCATGGCCGGCGCGCGCGACCTGATCGTCATATTCCTCGGCCTCGAGGTCATGTCCATCGCGGTGTATGCTCTCACCGCCTTCAACCGTAGGGACCGCAAGTCGGCTGAGGCGGGGCTCAAGTACTTCCTGCTCGGCGCGTTCGCCACCGGCTTCTTCCTCTATGGCATTGCCCTCACGTACGGCGCCACGGGCAGCACCAACGTCACCGTGATCGAGGCGAGCGTCACGAGCGGCGCGGCGACACCGGGCCTTCTCGTGATCGCGATCGCGCTTCTGGCGATCGGCTTCTCGTTCAAGGTTTCCGCGGTTCCGTTCCACATGTGGACGCCCGACGTCTATGAGGGGGCGCCCGCGCCGGTGACCGCGTTCATGTCGACGGCGGTGAAGGCCGCCGCGTTCGTGGCCTTCCTCCGGGTCTTCGTGGTGGCCTTCGACGCCGCGTACGACGACTGGATGACGATCCTGTGGTGGCTTGCCGCGATCACCATGGTCGTCGCCAATCTCATCGCGCTCGGGCAGACGAACGTGAAGCGGATGCTCGCGTACTCCAGCATCGCGCACGGCGGGTACCTGCTCGTCGCGGTCACCGCGGCGAATGAGAACGCCGCGGCCGGTATGCTCTTCTACCTGCTCGTCTACACGGTGATGAACATCGGTGCATTCGCAATCGTGATCGGCGTTGCGCATCAGGCCGAGGAGCGCTTGCACCTGGACGACTACACGGGCTTCGGCTGGGCGAACCCGACGCTCGGTGTCTTCCTCACGATCTTCCTGCTGTCGCTCGCGGGCTTCCCAGGCACGGGAGGCTTCATGGGCAAGATCTATCTGCTGCAGGGAGCTGCGGACGCGGAGCTCTGGGTGCTCATGAGCATCCTCGTGCTCTCCACGGTGGCCTCGTACTACTACTACCTGCGTGTTGCGTGGTTCATGTGGATGAAGAACCCCGTGAGCGCTGGCCAGCACGACCTCGTCATTGCGCCGTTCCCGATGCGCATCGCCCTGATCGTGTGCCTGGGTCTGATTCTGTACACCGGCATCTTTCCGGGCTCGGCGATCGACTTCGCGCGCGCAAGCGTGCAGGGCCTCGGCTCGATTGGCAGCGGCATGCTCGGATTGGCGCCCTAGCGCGACCAGGCACTCTTTCCGGTACCATTCTCCAGGGCGTCCATAGGGTCTCCCTCCCGTTCGGCGATCTGCAAAGCGCTTCATGCAACTCTCTGACCTGATCTTTCGGCAGTACGACATTCGCGGCATCGTGGGCCAGGACCTCGATGCAGGGGTGGCGGAGTCCGTGGGCCGTGCCTTCGGATCTCACGCCAAGGTGGCCACAGGCCTCGAGACGCCGCGAATCGCCGTGGGCTACGACAACCGGCTCACCTCTCCTGCGCTGGCCGAAGGTCTCATGCGCGGGTTGCTCTCCACCGGGTGTGATGTGCTGGACGTGGGTACGGTCCCGACCCCGGTGCTCTACTGGTCCGAGGTGACCTTCGAGACCGACGGTGGTATCCAGATCACCGGGTCCCACAACCCGCCCGAGTGGAACGGCATCAAGATGACGCTCGGCAGGGGCTCGCTATATGGGGATGCGATTCAGGACCTGCTGCGCCGCATCAAGCAGGACGACTTCGAGTCGGGCGAGGGGGCTCGCGAACCGCGCGACGTGCTCGACCTGTACGTAGCGGATGTGGCGGGGCGCTTCGAACTCGCCCGTCCGATGAAGGTCGCCGTCGACTGCGGGAACGGGACCGGAGCGTTGGTCGCGGTGCGGTTGCTCGAAGCGATCGGCGTCGAGGTGACCCCGCTCTTCTGCGACTCCGACCCGACGTTCCCGAATCACCACCCCGATCCGACGGTCGACGAGAACCTGGATGACCTCGTGCGCACCGTGCGCGAGACGCCGCACGACCTGGGTGTGGCTTTCGACGGGGACGCGGACCGCATCGGCGCCGTCGACGAAAACGGCGAGATCGTGCGGGGTGATACGCTCCTCCTGCTGTACGGGCTCGACGTGCTCGACAAGCACGGCCCGGGCCAACAGCTCGTCTTCGACGTGAAGTGCAGTCAGGCGCTGCCAGAGGTCTTCGCGGCGGCCGGCGGGGTGCCGATCATGTGGCAGACGGGCCACTCGCTCATCAAGAAGAAGATGAAAGAGACCGGGGCCCTTGTGGCAGGGGAGCTATCGGGCCACATCATGATCGCGGACGACTACTTCGGCTTCGACGATGCCCCGTACGACGCGTGCCGGCTCATCGAGATCGTGAGCCGATCCGGGCGAACCTTGTCGCAGATGGTTTCCGATTTTCCGAGGTACGTCTCCACAGCGGAAATCCGCATCGACGTTACGGAGGAGCAGAAGTGGGCCGTGGTCGCAGCAGCCGTTTCGCACTTCAAGGCGACACATGATGTCATCGACGTCGACGGCGTGCGCGTGCTCTTCGGGGACGGATGGGCGCTGCTCCGGGCTTCCAATACGCAGCCCGTCATCGTGGCGCGCTTCGAAGCGCGCACGGAGCAGCGGCTCGCGGAGATTCGGGCACTGGTCGCTGGTTGGCTCACCGAGAACGGCGTTCCGTTCACCTAACCGGTAACGTCCATGGCGAGCCCCCCGATCGAGCTACCAAACATGCGAGGAGGACGCCTCCTCCTGACGATCGCAATCGTGATCGCTGTGGTGGTCGGCCTCGGGCGCCTCGCCTCGAACATGTATGTCGAGATCCTCTGGCACGCTCAGACCGGCTACGGCGATGTCTTCTGGCGACGCATCTTGTGGCAGTGGGGCGTTCGTGTGGTCGCCGGCGGGTTGGTGGGCGTCCTGGTATTCCTGAATCTCCGCATCGTTTCCGAGACGCTGGACGGCATCCAGATCAAGCGCCGCTTCGGGAACCTCGAGATCTCGGAGCAGTTACCGAAGACTTACGTGCTCTGGGGCATGGCAGGCACCTCGGTTCTGTTGGCGCTTTGGTTCGGGGCGGCCGTGCCGCAGACGCTTGGCTGGCAGATTCTCCTCGCGCGTAACGCGGAGGCGTGGGGTCTCGCCGAGCCGGTCTTGCAGCACGATGTCGGCTTCTACGTTTTCTGGCTTCCGGCCCTTCTGTCGCTCGTGTCCTTCGCGCTCGTGGTCGCGTTCCTGGTGTTCACGCTCGCCACCGCCGGCTACGCGGCTACCGGGGCGCTACGCTGGGGACGCGGGCGCGTGGAGGCCCAGGACCTGCCGCGCCTCCACCTCGGTGGGTTGCTCGGGCTGTTCTTGGTTCTCTTGGGTGTCCGGCTGTGGTTGAGTCGGTACGAATTGATGCTCGACGGCACTTCGGCGGTGAGTGGGATCTTCGGATTCACCGACGCCGGGGCACGGCTGCAAGCGTTCCAGACACTGACCATCATCTGCGTAGTCTCGGCGGTGGGCGCTTTTTGGGGGACCTGGAAGAACCGAGGTCCAGTGGTTCTCGGCTCGCTCCTGGCGGTGGTGCTGGCGCTTGTCGTGATCGGGCAGGTGTACCCGAGCCTCGTTCAGAAACTGCAGGTGGTTCCCAACGAACTGGCGAGGGAGACGCCGTACATCGAGTACAACCTCGAGTTCACGCGAACCGGCTTCGATTTGCACGGGATGGAGCGGCGCCCGTTCGAGTACGAACAGGACCAGGCGGTCGACTGGCCCGCCGTCGCGAGACAGTTCGCGGGCCTTCCGGTGTGGAACCGAAGCCCTCTGCTCGCGACGTACAGGGAGCTCGAGGCTCGCTTTCCTTATTACGACTTCCGGGACGTCACGATCGACCGGTACGAGACGGCGAACGGACCCGTAGCGGTCGCGATGTCGGTTCGCCAGGTCGAGCCGCGCGGGATTCAGGATCCGAACTGGCAGAACGTGCATCTGCGCGAGCGGTTCGTGGAGGGCGTGGGTGTCGTAGCCAGTCTCGCGTCGCAGAGGACGTCCGCCGGTCGTCCGCCGATGCTTATCTCGGGCATCCCTCCCGAGTCGGCGAACGGCCCGCTCGCTGTGCCAGCGTTGCGCCTCGAGCGCCCGGAGGTCTTTTTCGGCACACGGGCTCAGGACTACGCGGTCGTCGAGCCCGGCGCCGGTCAGTTCCTGGCCCCGGACTCCACGCTGGGTGTCGCCGGCATCGACTTCCCGTCCGGCATACCACTCGGCGGATGGCTGCGGAAGGCTCTGATCGCTTGGCGGTTCGGTGAATTGAACCTGATCTTTTCTCGCGAGCTCACCGACGACAGCCGCTTCATCTATCGGCGGCAGGTCACGGAGCGCGTGCGCGCCATCGCCCCCTTCTTCCGGTTCCCCGAGGAGCCGTACCCGGTCGTGGCGGGAGGGCGGGTGGTCTGGGTCATCGAGGGTTTCACGGCGACGGGCGCCTTTCCGCTTTCGACGGTGCAGCAGTTCGGACTGATCCGGTCACGGGTGAGATATGTCCGGAACTCGATGAAAGTCACCGTGGACGCGGTGACAGGCGAGGTCGATTTTTACCGCGTCCCCATCGAGGATCCGCTTCTCGACGCGTACGAGCATGCGTATCCGGGCCTGCTTCAGCCGTTGGCTGAAATGCCTGAGGCGATCCGGGCACACGTAAGGTACTCCAGAGCCATGCTGGACCTCCAGAGCCGTGTTCTGCTGCAGTACCATCAGGAGACGGCCCCCGAGTTCCACGGCCAACAGGACGTGTGGGATTCTTCCCAGGAACTCGCTCAAGGCTCGAGCCCGGTCCCGTACCGGCCGGAGTACGGTATCTATGCCCTCCCTGGGGAGAGTGAGGCACGTTTTCACCTCACGACGGTGTTCGTGCCGAGGGATCGCCAGAACCTCACCGCGATCCTCGCCGCTCGTACGGATGAGATGGGAGCTCCGGAACTGATCCTCTACGACGTTCCGGTAACGGACCAGCTGCCTGGGCCCCGACAGATCGAAGCCCTGGTCGAGCAGGACCCGCAGATCTCGCAGCAGTTCTCACTCTGGCGAACCGGTGGAAGCGAGGTCTGGACAGGTCACCTGCACCTCGTCTCGGTGGGGAAACGGGTCCTGTACATGGAGCCGGTCTTCCTCGCCGCAGAGGAGGACGCGATCCCCGAGCTGAGGCGCTTCGTGGTGAGCGACGGCGTCCGCGTTGCCATGACCGAGGAATTGTCCGGTGCGATCGCCGAACTCGCCGGCTACGCCGTCGTGGATGCGGGCTCCGCGATCGCGGAGCCCGCGCTCGATGCCACGGAAAGCCCGACCGGCGTGCCAACGCTCGACCCGAGTCTGGCCGCATCTGTGGTGTGGTCTTCCGAGGCGCTCGAGATACTCGATCGAGCCGAGGCCAGCGCCCGCGAGGGCGACTGGCAGGGCTTCGGTGAGGCGCTGGACGAGTTGCGCGGCTTGCTCGAGAGGCTGCGACCCGCCGGGGGTTGAGCGCTGGGCTCACGAGCTCGTTCCCCGGTGGTCGCCTCCGTTGATCGCCGTCGGAGGCCCTGGTAGCTTCAAGCTTCCTTCCGATTTTGTGCCCTTCCGTGGGACATGTCAGCGCACCCTGCGCCGCGCCTACCACGTGCACTCCAGAACCCAATGGACATCCACGAATATCAGGCCAAGGAGCGCTTCCGCGCGGCCGGCATCGCGGTACCGCCGGGCGAGATCGCAACTACGCCCGAAGAGGCTGAATCCATCGCGTCCGGGTACGGCGGCACCGTGGTGGTGAAGGCGCAGGTCCACTCTGGTGGACGGGGGAAGGCGGGCGGCGTGAAGCTGGCCAAGGACGCCGCCGAGGCCAAGGAATACGCCACCGCCATACTGGGAATGGAAATCAACGGCCTCACGGTGCATAAAGTGCTGGTCACGCCAGCCGAGGATATCGATACCGAGGCGTACGTCGGCGTGCTCATCGACCGCAAGACGCAGGCGGCGACCTTCATGGTGTCGGCGGAAGGTGGCATCGACATCGAGCATGTCGCCCATGAGACGCCCGACCTGATTCGGAAGCTGACCGTCGATCCGCGGTACGGCATCCTACCACACCAGGCTTTCTGGCTGGCCAACTTCCTGTATGACGATCCGGGTCTGATCAAGCAGGCCAGCAAGATGATTGCACAGCTCTATGACGCGTTCGTGAATTCGGGCGCTTCGATGGCCGAGATCAACCCGCTCATCACGACTCCAGGCGGCGACGTGAAGGCCATCGACGCCAAGATGACCATCGACGACTCCGAGCTCTTTCGCAGGCCCGACGTGACGGGCATGCGCGACACCTCATCCGAACCGCCGTCCGAGACCAAGGCGCGCGAGGCGGGTCTGTCCTACGTCAAGCTCGACGGCGACGTCGGGTGCTGCGTGAACGGCGCGGGTCTGGCGATGGCCACCATGGACCTCGTCAAGTACTACGGCGGTACGCCAGCGAACTTCCTGGACATCGGTGGATCGTCCAACCCCGACAAGGTGGTTGCCGCGCTCGAGATCATCACCTCGGACCCGAACGTGAAGGCGATTCTGTTCAACATCTTCGGCGGCATCACACGCTGCGACGACGTCGCGAACGGCATCGTCGAGGCCACCAAACGCATCCACATCAAGCCCCCCATCGTCATCCGCCTCACGGGCACCAACGAGGAGCGGGCGCTCGAGATTCTCGAGGAGGCCGGATTCCCTGCTTATACGTCCATGGACGCTGTGGTGGAGAAGGCCGTGCAGCTGGCACGGGGGGCCGCCTAACCATGTCCATATTCGTCGACAGTAACACGAAGCTGGTTGTGCAGGGCATCACCGGCCGGGACGGTTCGTTCCACACGCGGCAGACGATCGAGTACGGGACCGCGGTGGTCGCCGGCGTGACGCCGGGCAAGGGGGGCCAGACGTTCGAAGGGCCGAATGGAGAGGCCGTCCCGATCTTCAACGCGATGGATGAGGCGGTCGCTGAGACCGGGGCCAACACGTCGGTGATCTTCGTGCCGCCGCCCTTCGCGGCTGGCGCGATCCTCGAGGCGGCGGATTCAGGCGTCGACCTGGTAGTTGCGATCACGGAGGGGGTGCCCGTGCTGGATATGGCGAGGGCGCACGCCTTCGCTCGCGACAAGGGCGTGCGGGTCCTGGGCCCGAACTGCCCGGGGCTCATCTCCCCAGGGCGGGCGAAGGTAGGCATCCTACCTGGCCAAATCGTAACCGAGGGGCCGATCGGGTTGGTTTCGCGCTCGGGTACGCTCACCTACGAAGCGGTCCACCAGCTCACGGGTGCGGGCCTGGGGCAGACGACCTGCGTCGGCATTGGCGGAGATCCGCTGATCGGGACGAACTTCATCGACTGCCTGGAAGCGTTCGAGGCCGACCCCGAGACCAAAGGTGTGGTCATGATCGGTGAGATCGGCGGCACGGACGAACAGGAGGCCGCGGCTTTCGTCAGCGCGCATATGTCCAAGCCGGTGGTCGGCTTCATCGCGGGTCGGACCGCGCCTCCGGGGCGTCGAATGGGACACGCGGGTGCGATCATCAGCGGCTCAGCCGGGACTGCGGAGGAGAAGATGAAGGCGTTCGAGGAGAACGGGATCTCCGTCGCGGAAAGGCCCGCGGATCTCGTCGGGCTGATCCAGGCCGCGCTGGCCTGATGTCGGTTTCATAGGCCCCGGCTCATGGCAGACCGAGAGATGTTGGTAGAGGACGCGCTGAAGGCGGCGCAATACCGGGTGTATCCGGACACTCCGCTCGCAGAGGTGGTGGACTTGATGGTCCGTCGGGAAGTGCGCGCGGTACCGGTAGTCGGGGAACGCTACGAGGTGCTGGGCATCGTCACGTCGGGCGACGCTCTGGATAGGATGCTGTAGGGCCGCTCCCGGAGCGCGCCTGCTGGCGAAGCCCCCGGCGGGGACTTGCTGGCAAAGGACGTCATGACGCGCGCGGTGTTGTGCGGGTCGGAGGACCAGCCGCTGGTCGAGGCGGCGAACACGATGGTGAACCGGGACGTTGAACAGCTCCCGGTCGTCCGTGATGGCGAATTCATCGGCTTTGTGACTCGTGACACGATTCTACGTGCACTTCACGAGGGCACTGTCCAAACGAACAGGGAAGAAGAAAGCGACTCATGAGTCAAACTTTGGCAATCATCAAGCCCGACGCCGTGGGCGCGGGTAAGGCCGGGAAGATCCTGGCCCTCCTGGAGGACCGGGGCTTCTCCGTAAAGTCCCTCAAGCTCACTACGCTGAGCCAGGAACAGGCCGGGGCGTTCTACGCGGTTCATGAAGGGAGGCCCTTCTACGACGAACTGGTCGAGTTCATGACGTCGGGCCCCGTAATTCCCATCGTGTTGGAGGCTGATGACGCGGTCGCTGGACTGCGGGAAGCCATTGGCGCCACCGACCCGGCCGAAGCCGCGCAGGGCACGGTTCGCCAGCTGTATGCCGAGTCCAAGGGCCGGAACGCGATCCACGCCTCGGACTCGGACGAAAATGCCGCGATCGAGATCGCTTTTTTCTTCTCGCAGCACGAGCGGCTCGGTGTAGGGTAGCCGTACCACCCTGGCCAGCACGGGGGCCTCGAGCGGAGCAGTTCCTCCCTGGACAATTCCTGCGCGCTGACTAGCTTTCACGACTATGCTAAGTCTTGATCTCGGTCGCCTGGGACGGGAGGGCTCCGTCCTGGTCGAGGCTCGACTTCCTGCCGATGCACCCCTCTGGGAGGGGAGCAACATCGCGTGGGCTGGTCCGGTTGGTGTGCGGCTGAACGTAACGAATGCCGGCACCGGAGAGATCGTGGTACGGGGTACCGTCGAAGGGGCAATTGCGCTGGAATGCAGGCGCTGCCTCGAGCCGGTGGCGGGGAGCGTCGAGCAGGAGGTCACGATCGTTTTTGTGGCGGCCGACACGCCAGGGGCCGAGGACGACGACGGTACGTATTTGTTCGAATCGAGCGGTGAGCTCGACGTGAGTAGAGCGTTACGCGAGGAAGTTCTCCTCGCGGTCAATTCATACGTGGTTTGTCGTCCTGATTGCCAGGGCCTCTGTCCGACGTGCGGCGTGAATCGGAATACCGATTCGTGTGCCTGCGAGGAGGACGAGGCCGACCCGAGGTGGGAGGCACTCAGGGCGCTCAAGAACAGGTGAGTCGGTCATGGCCGTTCCAAAGAAGCGAACTTCGAAGCAGCGCAAGCGGAAGCGTCGTACCCACTACAAGGCTGAGGCCGTGACGGTCAACAATTGCCCGAAGTGTGGCGACCCCAAGGTGCCGCACCGGGTGTGCCCCAACTGTGGCCACTACCGGGGCGAGGCGGTTCTCGACGTCGACATCGACTAGTTCGGGAGTCCCCCGAGCCGTGTCAGGACGCTAGCATGCGCATCATTCTCGATGCCATGGGTACCGACCACGCCCCGAGGTCCGAGGTCGCCGGGGCTCTCGAGGCCCTCCAGGCACTCGACTCCGACGTCGAAATCGTCCTTGTCGGTGACCGGGAGATCATCGAGGCGGAGCTGGCGAAGTACGATGTGGTTCCGGATCGCCTTTCGATCCATCACGCCTCCGACCGGGTCACCCCTGACGATTCGCCGGCGTCCGTCATACGGCGCAAACCTGAGTCGTCGATCGTCGTGGGGCTGAGGCTCCACAAGGACGGTACCGCGGACGGATTTGTCAGCGCGGGGTCTACGGGCGCGATCATGGCTACATCGCACTTCGCGTTGCGCCCGCTGCCCGGAGTGGATCGTCCTACGGTCGCCACCACGTTGCCCACGTCACAGTTGCCGGTTCTACTGCTCGACGCGGGCGCCAACGTCGACTGCAAGCCTCACCATCTCGTGCAGTTCGCTCACCTCGGAAACATCTACGCCCAGGACATGATGGGACGCTCGGAGCCCAGAATCGCGCTGCTGAACATCGGCGAGGAGCCCGGCAAAGGGGACGAGCTCAGCGCGACCACCCATCGACTGCTGTGCCACGAAGCGGGGCTCAACTTCGTGGGCAATGTGGAGGGTCGAGACATCATCACGGGCTTATGCGATGTGGTGGTCTGCGACGGATTCGTGGGAAACGTGCTGTTGAAATTCTATGAGTCCATCTCTGATTTCTTCATGGGCCTGCTGAGTGACGAGGCCGCCAGAGCCGGCGGCAGTCCGATCCTGGACCGTATGCTCGGGGCGCTCAAGTACTGGGACTACGCGGAGACCGGCGGGGCGCCTCTGCTGGGCGTGGGCGGCGTCTCGTTGATATGCCACGGAGAGTCCCGGCCCAAGGCGATCAGCAACGCGCTCAGGCAAGCGGTCCGGGCCGTTCGTTCGAACATGGTCGAGCACAGTGCTCAGGAGCTCTCCAGGGCGCTCGAAGAGTCTTCGAGGGAGGCGTCATGAGGAAGCCGAAACCGCTGGTCGAGATCGCGGGCACCGGTCGGTTCCTCCCCGACAACATCGTGACGAACGACGACCTCGCGCAGAGATTGGATACGACGGACGAGTGGATTCGCTCACGCACGGGAATCCGGGAGCGTCGCATCGCGCCGGATGACATGGGCGCCGCGGACCTGGGTGCGGGCGCGGCGATGAAGGCCATGAAGAGCGCCGGAGTGGAGCCGGGCGAGATCGACATCCTGATCGTGGCGACGGCGACCCCGGACCGGTGGCTGCCGTCGACCGCATGCGACGTGCAGGCCAAGCTCGGCTGCAGCAACGCGGTGGCGTTCGACCTCATGGCGGCGTGTAGCGGATTCATCTACGGCCTGACCATGGCGGAGGGGTACTTGGCGGCCGGTCGCGGAGAAGTGGCGCTCGTCGTCTCAGCCGAGAAAATGAGCGCCATCGTCGACTGGGAAGATCGGTCGACGTGCGTGCTCTTCGGCGACGGTGGTGGAGCCGCCGTGGTGCGCCCGGCCAACGGCTCGGGGCGCGGAATCTTGTCCAGCCACCTCCGCTCTGACGGGAACTTGGGCGAACTCTTGAGCCGGCCGGCGGGTGGAGCCCTGATACCCATGAGTCACGCCGTGCTGGACGAGAAGACCCACCTGGTTCGCATGAAGGGGCGAGAGGTCTTCAAGCACGCGGTACGAAACATGGCGGATGCGTGCCAGCACGCCCTTCAGACCGCGGGCCTGACTCCAGACGATGTAGACCTGCTCGTCCCGCATCAGGCGAATATGAGAATCATCGAGTCGACCGCGAAACACGCGGGAGTCCCGATGGAGCGAGTCTACGTCAATGTCGAGCGGTACGGGAACATGAGCTCCGCCACGGTCCCGGTCGCGATCGACGAGGCGGTCGAGAAGGGACTGATCGGACCGGGCTCCAATGTCCTGCTCGTCGCGTTTGGCGGAGGCCTCACGTGGGGCGCGATGGCGCTCCGCTGGTGACCGAGAGAGACCGCGCTTGTCACTCGCACTGATCTTTCCCGGGCAGGGGTCACAAACGGTCGGCATGGGGGTCGCCCTGGCTGCTGCGTACCCGCGTGCCGCAGCCACGCTCGCCACCGCGGACGAGGTCCTCGGATTCGGCCTCTCCGGCCTCATGACGGCCGGTCCGGAAGACGAACTCACCGCGACCCAGAACGCTCAGCCCGCGCTGCTCGCCCACTCCGTGGCGGTGCTGCGCGTGGTGGCCGACGAACTCGGGCCTGTGGCCTACGCCGCCGGCCACTCGTTGGGCGAATTCAGCGCGCACGTAGCCGCGGGTACCCTCACGTTCGAGGACGCGTTGGCGGTGGTTCGCCTGAGGGGAGAGCTGATGTTCGCCGTGGGACGGGAGCGGCCGGGTACCATGGCTGCCGTGCTCGGCCTGAGCGACGACGAGGTCGAAGCAGTATGCGCCCAGGTCGACGCTGGTGTCTGCGTGCCGGCCAACTTCAACTCGAGTGGCCAGGTCGTGATCAGCGGCGACATCGCCGGCGTGGTACAGGGCATGGAACGCGCGACCGAGGCGGGGGCCAGGCGCGTCGTTCGGCTGAATGTGTCAGGGGCGTTCCACTCGCCGCTCATGGAGCCCGCCGCGGAGGGCTTGCGGCAGAAGCTCGAGTCGATCGACTTCCGGGACCCATCGTACCCGGTGGTCTCGAACGTGAGCGCAAAACCGGTGACGAGCGGCTCAGAGGCGCGGGATCTGTTGGTGAAGCAGCTGACGTCCGCCGTGCGCTGGAGCGCTTCGATTGCGGCGATGGTCGAACTCGGTACGGACCGCTTCCTGGAGGTGGGACCGGGCTTTGTCCTGCGTGGCTTGAACCGACGAAACGCCAAGGGGATCCCGTGCAGCTCGATCGGGGAACCCGAGGACCTTGAAGACTTTGTTAAGAGCGCCTGACGGCGCCTCGTACAGGAGATCTCCGACGAGATGAACGCACGAGAGCTCGAAGGCAAAGTCGCCATCGTGACCGGTGGATCGCGAGGGATCGGCCTGGCGATCGCCGCATCGCTGGCGGAAGCGGGGGCGACGATTGCCGTGATCGGACGAAACGGAGAACGTGCCGAGTCTGCCGCGGCGGGTCTACCCGGCGAGGGCCACCGCGGCTTCGCCTGCGACGTGGCCGATCCCGGCCAGGTCAAGGCCACGGTCGCTTCGGTGCGGGAAGAGCAGGGGCCGGTCGACATCCTGGTCAACAACGCGGGCATCACGAGGGACAACATCCTGCTCCGTATGAAAGATGAGGAATTCGATGAGGTAATCGCCACTAACCTCAAGGGGTCGTTCAACTTCACGCGTGCCGTCGCGCGTGGAATGATGAAGAAGCGTGACGGTGTGATCTTGAACATCACGTCTGTCGTGGGCCTCATCGGGAACGCGGGACAGGCCAACTATGCCGCGTCCAAGGCGGGAATGGTCGGGATGACCAAGAGTGTGGCCAAGGAATTGGGCTCCAGGGGAATCCGTTGCAACGCGCTCGCACCGGGCTTCATTCGCACCGATATGACCGCCGAACTGAGCGAGGAGCAGATCGAAGCTCTGAAGGGCCAAATCCCTCTCGGGCGCCTCGGTGAGACGAACGACATTTCAGGCGTCGTACGGTTTCTCGTGAGCCCTGCGGCGCGCTACATTACCGGCCAGGTCTTGGCAGTGGACGGCGGCATGGTCATGTAGTTGGCCACACCGCCCTTTTAATACCGAACAGGAGGGGGACATGAGCGAGCCCATCGAGGCCCGGGTACGTGAGATCATCATCAACGAATTGGGCCTCGAGCCCGAGAAGGTCACAGACGACGCTTCCTTCGTTGAGGATCTGGGTGCCGACTCGTTGGACACGGTCGAGCTGGTGATGGCATTCGAAGAAGAGTTCGGATTGGACATTCCCGATGAGGACGCTGAGCAGATGCGTACCGTCGGGGACGCCATCAAGTATCTGAGCGAAAACAAAGAGGGCTGATCGTTTCTCGATCAAGAAGACTCAATGAGCAACGGGGCGGGAGCGGGGCGTGCTACACGTCGGGTAGTCGTCACCGGAATGGGTGCGGTTTCGCCCGTGGGGCTCGACGCGGAGAGCACATGGACTGCGTTGCTCGCGGGCATCAGCGGCGGTGGGCCCGTCACTCTCTGGGAGACGACGGAAGAGTTCGCCTGCCGGATTGGCTGTGAAGTAAAAGGCTTCGACGCGCTCGACTACATGGAGAAGCGCGATGCGAAGCGCTTCGATCGGGTATCGCTCTTCTCGATCGCGGCCTCGGCGCAGGCGCTCTCGTCGGCCGGACTGCCCGACGGGGCGCCAGACGGGACGGACGCCAGCCGGTTCGGGGTGATCTTCGGCAGCGGGATCGGGGGGATCGGCACGTTCGAGAAGCAACACAAGCGTCTGCTCGAGGGCGGTCCCAAGCGGGTGAGCCCATTCTTCATCCCGATGTTCATTCCGGATATGTCGGCCGGACTCATCTCGATGCGGTGGAATCTTCGGGGTCCGAACTACGCCACAGTGTCGGCGTGCGCCTCGTCGACGCACGCCATCGGCGACGCGACGCGTCACATACAACACGGTGACGCCGATATCATGGTCGCCGGCGGCGGCGAGGCGACCATCACACCGATGACGTTCGCCGGCTTTTCTTCCATGAAGGCCCTGTCCACCAGAAACGACGATCCGGCAGGGGCGAGCCGACCGTTTTCGGCCGAGCGCGACGGATTCGTGATGGGCGAGGGCGCGGCCGCCCTCGTATTGGAGGGCCTGGACCACGCACAGGCGCGCGGCGCGAAGATTCTCGCGGAGGTCGTCGGATACGGCCTTTCGGCCGATGCGTATCACATCACAGCGCCGCCGCCGGACGGGTACGGAGCCCAGAATGCCATGCGCATGGCGATAAAGGATGCGGGCGCGGAGCCCGGGGACGTCGACTATGTGAACGCCCACGGGACCTCGACGATGGCCGACGGCATCGAAACGGCGGCGATCAAGGCGGTGCTTGGGGATCACGCGTACGACATGGTGGTGGGCTCGACCAAGTCCATGACCGGGCACCTTCTCGGCGCGGCGGGGGCTCTCGAGGCGATCGCCTGCATCCAGGCCTGCCGGACCGGCAAGATCCCACCGACCATCAACTACCGGGGTCCAGATCCGGAGTGCGACCTCGAATACGCGCACGGGGGCATGATCGAGCGTCCGGTGGAGCTCGCGATCAGCAACTCGTTCGGCTTCGGCGGCCATAACGCTTGTCTGGCTGTGCGCCGCTGGGACCACTGACCGCACGCATGAGGATCGGCACCGGGTACGACTCACATCGCTTCCAGGAAGGCCGGCCGCTCGTGCTCGGCGGGGTAGTGATCCCCGACCACCCGGGCCTCGCGGGACACTCCGATGGTGACGCGGTCGCGCACGCCGTCATCGACGCGATTCTGGGGGCGGCCGCGGCGGGAAACGTCGGCACCCATTTCCCTCCCTCGGACGACGAGTGGAAGGATGCGGACTCCATGGACCTGCTCGCGAGGGCCGCGCGCATCGTCGAGTCCCGAGGCTATGCGGTCGTTAACGTGGATGTGACGGTGATCTGTGAGAGTCCGCGAATCGGTACGCACAGCGATGCGATGCTGGCGCGGGTCGGCGAAGCCATGCGCGTCCCTTCGACCGCGATTTCGATCAAGGGCAAGACCAACGAGGGTATGGGGTGGATCGGGGCCGGAGAGGGCATCGCGGTTCACGCCGTGGCGCTGATCGAGTGACGGCGGGGGCGTGGCCGACTTCCTGACCTGGGTGGCATCCGTCCCAGCGGGAGTCGCCTACATACTGCTGGGCGTAGGGGCTGCGCTCGAGAACGTGATTCCGGCCATCCCGGCCGATACGTTCGTGGCGTTGGGAGGATTCCTCTCGGCGGTCGGCGATCTGGATCCCCGCTGGATCTTTGCATGGACATGGTCGCTGAACGTGGCGTCCGGGCTCGTGATGTACCGTCTCGGGTACACACATGGCCGGCCCTTTTTCGAGGCGGGTTGGGGGCGCCGGGTATTGAGACCTCATCAGATGGAGCGCATGGCCGACTTCTACGCACGCTTCGGGATCGCGGCGATCTTCCTCACGCGCTTCCTTCCCGGGCTGCGGTCCGTTGTCCCCGTCTTCGCGGGTGTCAGCCGCCAACCTCTGATGCAAGTGGCCCCTCCGATTGCCATCGCCTCGGCGATCTGGTACGGGGGCCTTATCTGGCTGGGGGCGCTGGCAGGGCAGAACCTCGAGGTACTGCAGGCACAACTCGGGCAGATCAATGGCATCCTGCTCGTCGTCGCGGTGTTGGTCGCGGTGCCCTCGGCGCTCTGGTGGTGGCGGACGCGTGGGTGACTCGTCGATACCTGCTGCGTTTCGCTTCGAGCAATTCAACGACTACCTGACGTTCGAGCGGGGCCTCTCCCCGCGTACGGTGTCCGCCTACGAGCGAGACCTCACGCGGTGGTGGCAGTCACTCCGCGAGAGGGGCGTACACGACCCCGCTCAGGCCACCCCTGAGCTGCTGCGGGAGTGGGTGTTCGCGCTCAAGGAAGAAGGGCTGGCGGCGACATCGATTCGCAGAGCGCAGTCGGCGGTGCGCACGTACTTCCGCTTCCTGCTGTCGGAGGGAGTCCTGGATGTCGATCCGAGCGAGCGGCTTGAGAGTCCGCGAGTCGCCCGCAAGCTGCCGGACTTCCTGACGCGAGACGAGGTGACGCGCCTACTCGACGCTCCCGACGGCTCGAAGCCGCTGTTTTGGCGGGATCGCGCCATCCTCGAGCTGCTCTACGCCTCTGGGTTGCGCGTCTCCGAGTTGGTCGACCTGCCGCTGTCGGGTCTCGATCTGGACGAGGCGTGGGCCACGGTGTTCGGAAAGGGGTCCAGGGAGCGCCTTGTCCCGATCGGCGCGCCTGCCGTGCGCACGATCGAGCGCTATCTGAGGGAGGTGCGCCCGCGACTGGACAAGGGAAGGGGCCAAGCCCGCGTATACCTGAACGCCCGCGGGAATCCGATGAGGCGGGAGTCCATCTGGAAGCTCGTCAAGGATTCGGCCAAGCGAGCGGGGATCGCGAAGAACGTCTCGCCGCACACGCTCAGGCACACCTTTGCGACCCACCTCGTGGAAGGGGGCGCGGACCTGGCGGCCGTGCAGGAGCTACTGGGTCACGTCGACATCTCGACGACGCAGATCTATACGCACGTGGATCGCGAATATCTGCGAGACGTGCACCGGCGGTTTCACCCGAGGAGCTAGGGCGAGGCGTGTGACGGGTTCCTCGCGCGCGCCGCCACCCGGATCAGTCCTCGTCCGTCCTGTCGTCATGCAACTGCGGGGGCGGTAGATCGAGAGGACTCGTGATGCTCCTCAAGTGCCGGCGAGAGACGTGGGTGTAGATCTCCGTGGTGCGGACGCTCGCGTGCCCCAGTAGCTCTTGGATCACGCGGATGTCGATGCCGCGCTCGTGTAGGTGGGTGGCGAAGCTGTGGCGCAGGACATGTGGGGTGAGCTTCTTGGTGATGCCGGCGCGTTTCCGGGCTGCCGCGGTGACTTTCTGGACCGTCCGGGTGGTCAGGTGTCGTCCCGGCCGGGCGCCCGGAAAGAGCCAACGCCCTGGACTCGCGCCTGCCAGGTAGGTGTCAACCAGTGTGAGGGCGATATTGGAAAGGAGCGTGGGTCGGTCCTTCTGCCCCTTCCCGCCCTGCACACGGATGAGGCCCCGGTCGCGGTCTAGGTCTTCAAGCCGCAGTCGTGCCACCTCGCTGACCCGTAGGCCAGCCGAGTAGATCAGGGTGAGGATCGCGAGGTGCTTGGGATTCTTCACCGCGGCGAGAAATCTGCGGAACTCTGCCGGGCTCAACACGGTCGGGAGGCGTCGCTCACGGCGTGGCCGAGCGAGGGGCAGGTCCTCGATCCGCCTGCCGAGCACCGTGGAGCAGAAGAGCCTGAGCGCGCTGATCAGTTGGCTGTGATAGGAGCGCGACATCCGGCCGGAACGAAGCTTCCCTAGAACATGCGTGCGAAGGTCCTCAGCCAGTTCGGTCCTCTCCCCCACACCCTCCAGGAAGCGCCGCGCATGGCCGAGATAAGCCTTCCTCGTTCGGGCCGCGTGGCCGCGCAGGCGCATTTCTTCGCCGAACCGCTCGATGCGGCGGTCGACGAGGCCGGGTGGCGGGGGTGTTTCAGGCCCCTGGAGGGAGGCCGGGTGCTCGCCGTCGGGTGGGGCTTCTACCTCCACGCCAAGTATTCTGCGCACCGCCTCACGACCGGCGTCAGAGTCCGATATCCGCCACACGCGCCGCCTGGGGTCCCAACGTCGGCCCGGGAGTGTGCGTACCTGAGCGATGAGGGGGGAGGGATAGGGCACGTGGAGGTGGATCTCGCCGTCCACGAGTACCGCACGTACGACTTCTTGCGCGGGCGGGCCGGGCCGAGGAGTCGGCGGGGCGGAGCCGAAGGGAGTTTCCATGTCTGAGGGTGGCTCGGACTCCGGGGCGGCTCCATGGCTGGATCGGACAACGGGCCCGACGCGTTGCGATGTGGCGCGTCGCGATCTTGGGGAGCACATTGCCACGATTGGGTTTTGGGCCACGACGAGGAGCAATGGCACTCCTAGTGTTCTTCCCTCCCGCGGCTCCCTCCTCGTAGGCACGGACGGCCGCGGGATCGCTCGACGGCCCGGCGTGAGCAAGAGATCAACAGCACACACAAGGCATTATCCGCACGACTTCGCAGATCTCCGACCTAGATCGGGTCTTGCGTACTTCGGAGATCCCCGGTTTTCGGGGGGGTAGGGGTAGTGCGGAGATGCAGTCGTTAGACGAACCCAGCGAGACTGATGGTCGAGGCAAACTGGATCATTGAGGAAGTAGAGACGCCCGGGTTGGCCGACT
>Ga0209554_1000747_pt1 | contig 26815 bp, 20 predicted proteins | sample MarorgKNORR_S2LV_5_FD_188221 | JGI IMG/M metagenome (GOLD analysis project Ga0209554, IMG submission 188221) | Marine microbial communities from the Southern Atlantic Ocean, analyzing organic carbon cycling - Bottom_A/KNORR_S2/LV (SPAdes) (version 2) | ecosystem: Environmental > Aquatic > Marine... | reverse complement strand
TGGGAGACTATGGGGAACTTGCCTTAGAGGTCAAACGAATCAATACCCTGGTCGAAAAGTGGCACACTAGCCTACCCGAAGCGGCACGCATCGTCGCCCGTCAGAGCGCCAGTGAGTTGTGGTCGGATTTCCTTGAGCGGATGGCCTTCTCAATCGAGGCCGGACAGCCTATCGACGAGTTCATGCGGGCTGAACAGGAGACGATTTCCGAACAGTACAATACCCTTTATGATACCCGGTTGGAAGCTGTCGACACGCTCAAGGAGATCTATGTCAGTCTGGTTTCAGCCGGTCTATTCGCCCTGGTCATCGCCGGTATCCATCTGGTGCTGTTCATGACCGGATTGCCAGATGATGAGCCGATTGTCGTCATGTCGCGGATGCGCTGGTTATTGCTTGCGAGCTTCTTCTTCATCATCATCCAGATCGGTAGTCTATTCGCGTTTCGCGCCACCCTGCCCGATGACCCGATTTTTGCCCGTGATGAGATGGAGACCCCTTATCGGAAATTATTCCTTCAGAGTATGCTGATGTGTTCGATAATCACTGTATTATTGGTCATAGGAACCGTGACCCTGACCATCGTTTATTGGGATGTCCTAGGCGAGGGTTGGGAGAAATATGGCTTGGTATTGGTTGCAGTCCCCTTCACCCCGATGCTTATTCCCGCATATCTCGAGCGCCGAGAAGAGAAACAAATAGGTCGGCGTGATTATTCATATCCTGGTTTCATCCGCGCCTTGGGTGGAACCGCTCAGGCTCGCTCAGCCGAGCCTAGTGCGACGATTCGCGCTCTGCGTGGAATTGATTTCGGCCAACTCGATCACTCAATCGAGCGGCTTGAGCGCCGTCTATCGACCCGAATCGACTCCGAACGCGCCTGGGATTATTTTGCCTCCGAAACCAATTCTTCGCTGATAAGTCGCTTCAATCGAATTTACATCGAGGGTTCGCAATCGAGTGGCCGGCCGGCCGAGACCGCCGAAATGGTCAGTCGTTCGACCTCCAGCATCCTGTCATTGAGAAATCGTCGTGGCCTGTCGGCTGGAACGATGTGGGGAACGGCAATCGGATTGTTGATAGCGACGGTTGCCAGCCTCAATGTCACCAATGTCATCATCTTGGAATTGGGTGAGAGTATCGGCGGCATCGCCGGCAGTATCGGCGACCTCGGCAAGATAAGTGAGACCACCACCGGTGGTTTTGGTCTTCCCGCATTGGATGATAATCAGGTCATCATGCAGAATATCTTCTTGTTCAAGATAGTGATTTCAATTCTCATCATCATCAAGGTGATGGTCCTCTCGGCGATTTCCACCCGCATGCGCGGTGGTGGCTATGCCAGTTCCATCGGCATGATGGTGCAGCTGACGTGGATTGCCGGACTCACCAGTCTGGCCACGGTGGTGTTGCTCGAATCTTCGCTCTCGATGTTCTGAGGCTTGACTCGCCAGTGGCCCCCCTCATTCAACCGTTGACTATTTTCTGAGTCAATTCCCAGTCAAGTTGACTTTTCTCTCACCCAAGACGCCCTTGGTAAAAGGTGGATGACGATGATGTGGCAGAGAAAGAAGCCTATCTTCGGCGCTCTTGGGCAATTCGTTTCTTGCTCGCGGCCCAGCCGCAGATCTGACAATTGGCCAGGTCATGATTTCTCGCCGGGCAGTGCTCTCGCCCGAAGAAGATGATCTGCAGATGTCGGTGTTTCCAGGTTTCCTTTGCGAAGACCGCCTTCAGGTCGCGCTCGGTCTGGATGACCGAGCGCCCATTGCTCAGTCGCCACCGGGTGGCTAAGCGGTGGATGTGGGTATCGACCGGGAAAGCCGGAATACCAAAGGCCTGCGCCATCACCACGCTGGCGGTCTTATGGCCGACCCCGGCCAATCCTTCGAGTGCATCCCAATCAGCGAGCACCTGACCGGCGTGGCGCTCGACCAGTTGTTGCGCCATTTTCCTGAGGTTTCTTGCCTTGGTCGGGGCGAGTCCGATCTCACGGATTATCTGTTGGATTTCACCCACCTCGAGTTCGGCCATTTTCTCCGGATTATCGGCAATTGCGAATAGTTGTGGAGTGACCTGATTGACCTTCTTATCGGTGGTCTGGGCTGAGAGCATCACCGCGACCAGTAGGGTGTAGGGGTCGCCATGGTTGAGAGGAATCGGCTGGGTCGGGTAGAGTAGGTCGAGAATCCGACCGATTTTTTCAGCCCTCTCGGCGCGGCGCATCACCGCTCACTCCAGTGCGCCGGAGCCATATTCAGCACCGCTTCTCCAGCCGGCCCAGGTGCCGAAGACAAAGGCGCCGCCGGGAATTGCATAGCAGGTGATATACTGCCAATTCTGCCAGTTTCCCGCACCCTCGGGGGCGCCACCGAGCACGTAGGCGAATAAGCCGAGCAATAGGCCGGCGGCAAAGGACATGATGCCGAGATAAATCGCTCGCAGAAATCTCATCCCTTCACCCCCCCCCTACATCTTCTTGAATGATGAAAAACCGTTGGGTTAACTAATTCAGTACTTCCCCGAGTTGTTCTGCTCGCATGTGATTCACCACATCCTCGGGGGATAGCCAGCCCTTGCGGGCAACCTCGACCCCGTAGTGAATATCAGCCAGCCCGCTGAGCGAGTGGGCGTCGGGATTGATCGATACCGGAATCGCCAATTCCTTGGCATATTTACACAGCCGCCAATCGAGGTCGAGGCGGTAAGGGGAGGCATTCAATTCGACGAACTTCACCTGCCCATCGGCGCGAAGTTCCGCCATCGCCCGCAGTACCGCATGCATGTCGACCGGAAAACCGTCCCTCCCCTGCAGGATGCGACCGGTCGGATGTCCGAGGATGGTCGTGGCCGGATGTTCGAGGCATTTGATGAGTTCTTCAGTATTGGTCATCTCATCGCGGTTGCGCCATTTGGTGATGGCATGAACACTGGCGATGACGTGGTCTAGTTGGCCGAGGACTTCGTCGCTGTAGTCGAGTTTCCCGCCTTCTAGAATATCGGATTCGACGCCGTGAAATAATCTGAAATCAACCCCTTGTTCGGCCCATTGCTCATTGTAGGTGCGGATTTTGCGACCCTGTGACAGCAGGTCTTCAGCCAGCGCCCCATTGGCGATTTTCAGCGATTGGGAATGGTCGGAGATACCCAACCAATCCCAGCCGAGGCGGATTGCCGCATCGGCCATCTGCTCGAGGGTGGCATCGCCGTCGGAGAGCACGGTATGGTTGTGCAGGGCGCCGTGAATCGAGTTCATACACACCAGATTGGGTAGTCCTGGGCCACCGGTCTCCGCCGCTTCCACCTCACCCATATCCTCGCGCAGTGCCGGGGGGACCCAAGCCATATCCAAGTGGGCATAGATCTCCGCCTCATCTTTGGCAGGCAGGCTGAACTTCGCCGCCTCTTGGCCTTTCAGGTCACCGGCCTCAGCCTCGGGAATCAGGCCGAATTCATTGAGCCGCAATCCCCGCTCGATTGCCCTTTGTCGCAATCTGATATTGTGTTCCTTCGAGCCGGTGAAATATGCCAGGGTATAGGGGAAGGCCCGCGGTGTTACCACTCTCACCTGAGCATCGATGGTGCCACTTGACTCCAGTTGCTCATAGGCTTCTCCGCCGATGGCCTCGAGAACATTGGCATCGATATGGCCGAGGGTGAAGCCCTCGTCGAACAGACTGGTATCGAGAATCAGAGAGATCTTCGAGCCACCAGCGCCTTTCACATCGGCGATTCCGGATAGTCGCAAAATTGCCTGGGCGACCTCGTCGTGGTTCTCGGCTTTGACCGCTACCACTATGTCGAGGTCGCCGATGGTCTCGAGTCGCCGCCGGGTCGAGCCGGCGAGGGTGGCCTTCTCGACCCCCTCAATGGCGGCGATCTTCTCTTCGAAGGCTTGTCCGTAGCGCATTCCGATGTCTAGCCGGCGGCGGGCATTGAAGCGTTTCAGCAATTCGATTCCCGAGAGGATTTTGCTCTGTGATTTCTCACCGAAACCGGCCAGAGGAGCGATATGCCCGGCTGAGGCCGCGGCTTGTAGTGCCTCGACATCATTGAGGCCCAATTCATCGTGAAGTTGTTTTATTCGTTTGGGGCCGAGATTGGGAATGCCGAGCATCTCGATGAGTCCGGGCGGGGTACCCTCGTGCAGTGTAACCCAGTCCTCAGGCCACACCCCTTGCTCGACCGCTTGTGTGATTCCCCCTGCCAGTCCCTTGCCGATTCCCTTGACCTCGATCAGTTCGCCGCTGGCGACCAGTTCACCCAGATCCGCGGTGATGCCACCTAGCATTCTACTGCCGTTGGCATAGGAGCGGATACGAAACGGATTTGCCCCTTGTAATTCCAGTAGCACGCCGACCTGATGGAGCACGCTGGCGACCTGCGAGCGGGTGAAGAATGGCGGCCCAGCGCGGCGCGGTTGAGGCAATTTCCAACTTCCACCCCCGGCCATCGCACCGCCCCGACAGAGCCAGTGAGGCGAGGTTCAAGAAGCCGACGAGCCTAGCCGGTGTATGGTCGAGGTCGCATTGGTCGAATCACTGGCGCGTACAACCTGTGGAATCGCCCTACTGTTCTTCGTCTTCATCGCCATATTCTCTCGCTCGGAAAAGGCTGAACAACTGGTCCAGCGCCTGCTTTCAGTGGTTTGCTTCAGCGCCGCGGTACTACTTGGCTGGCTGGCCCTGGTGGGGGGGGAATTCTATGGTTCGAGCGCCTTGCCGCCGGTGCTGGCCTTCGCCTGTGTAATTGTAGGGTTAGGTGCCGGTATCAATATTCGTGGCACCAACATTTCCCAGGGAATGAATCCGCACGAGATAATGCGGATGATTCGCGAAGAAGAATAGCCGGGTATCCGGCAATCCGATTCCGAAGGCCACGATTCGTCTTCAGGCTCGGCCATCGGAAGGGGGTTGGTCGAGGTTTTCGATGAATCTACGCGTTGCCATGTTTAAGGCTCGGGCAAAACGCTCATCTGGAACTCCTTGTTCCGTATTGCTGATTCCGGATACAGTATTGCTTCCAGAGCAGTTCCCTCTTCACTTTGCCCTCACTATACTTGAGCTCTGAATGTCACTGTCCAATTAATACTGGTGGAGGGTGAGAACGCTCAAGCAGTGACGGCTTCTTCGGCTTCGGCAGCTATCTTCTGGTCGATGAATTGACGCATGAACTCAGGTAGTTCGCCATTGACGAAGACCACGTCATTCACCTCCTCTAGTTGCATCAGATGGTAGTACATCTGCATCGCCGTCATCGGAGTCGACGAGCATCCGACACAGCCGCCTTCAAGGCTTATCATGATGATTCCATCGGTGGTATCGATGACGTTGACGATACCATCGTGGGCCTTGAGTATCTCGGCGACCGGGCCGACCTCGGCGATTATTTTCTCCTTGCTGATGGCCATCTGCTCACCTCTCTCGTGAAGTTCGTGAAGTCCTCCACCTATGAACACTCGCATGGGATGCAGCAGCCCGAGTCTATTGGAAACGCGTGGATGCATCGTCATCTCTGGCTTACCATAATCCCCGAAGGCAGAGTGTTGTAACATTACATAGGACCTTCGCTTTCGCGGCCTTCGGTGCGTTAGATTGAAGTGATTCTGCACCGAGCGACGCGTGATTTCCGTGCTTCGGGTCGCTCTTCTAGATTTGTTGGTCGAGCGCACTACCTTCGGCCATGAGGGCAATCTACAGATGATCAGCCCGCTTTCCGAGCACGGTGAGGTCGAGGTCTGGTTGCTCACCCCACAGATGCAGGATGGTGCGGTCGGTGGAGTCGTGCCACAGGTATTGGGAGTCGAAGACGTACCCCATTGGGACGGAGATTTCGATTTTTCCAGCCTGATGAGTTTGATTCCCACCAGCGAGGGTGGTGGTACCATTCACCTGAGGCGGATGGCCTGTCCGGCCAGCGAGGATATCGCGGAATGGTTGGAACGCGCCGACTTGGGTGCGCTCTATTGCACCGGCAGCAGACGAAATGTCTCGCAATGGGAGGATTGGATGGCACCCAGTGCGCAATTGATGCGTTGTGCGGTCGAGGCCGATATTCCCCTCTTGGGAGTCTGTTTTGGCCATCAATTGCTGTGTCAGGCGATGGGGGGGGAGGTTGAGCGTTCCGACGCCAGTTCGGATATGGTCTGCGAAATCGAAAAGACCGGATTCGGGGGAATAGACCCCCTCTTCGCCGGAATCGAGAATCTGCGCGGCCTGTTCACCCATCAGGACCATGTGGTCGCGGTTGGCGATGATTTCATCACCCTCGCCCGCAGCCAGCACACCCCCTATGCCGCGGTACGGGTATGCCGTGGAAAGCAAATGCTCGATGCCTATGGTGTGCAATTTCACCCCGAGTCCTATTCGGAGATGATTCAACGTTCGCTTGAGGCTGGATATCTGACCTTGGAGGAGAGCAATTCCGTCTATGGTGAGCACGACGGGGTTCAGGTATTGGCGAACTTCGCCTCAGTGGTGCTTTCGAGAATAGGGAAATAGTTCTGAATCAGGAAGAAAATCGGTCTTCTCATCCCCTTGAACTTATATGGAGAGCATAGGTCGGCGGGCCAACAGGTGGTACCATGATTGAGAACATCCCATTAATTAGTGTAGGCGTTGCAGTCATCGGACTACTGATTGCTTTCATGCTGTATAAACGGATTAACAGAATCAAGATCAACAATCCTACCGTCGCCGATATCACCAAGCAGATTCAAGATGGAGCAATGGCCTTCCTGAAGGCCGAATATCGCTATCTCAGTGTATTCATAGTGGTCGTAGCCGCTCTGTTATTGTGGAATAACGGCCAACAGACCGCGTTGGCCTTCTTGGCCGGCGCCACCGCCAGCGTCATCGCAGGCTTCAGCGGCATGCGTGCCGCCACCTCGGCCAATGGACGCACCGCCATGGCCGCGGCTGAAAGCGGTCAAGCCAAGGCTCTCGAAGTCTCCTACAATGGCGGTGCCGTCATGGGATTGTCGGTCGGGGGGCTCGGCCTGCTCGGCATCTCTTTGATGGCGATGTGGCTGGGAACCGGCTCGGCGGTGCAGAATATCGCCGGCTTCGGAATGGGCGCATCTTCGATTGCCCTATTCGCCCGAGTCGGCGGTGGAATCTATACCAAGGCTGCTGACATCGGCGCCGACCTGGTCGGAAAGATCGAGGCCGGTATTCCTGAGGATGACCCCCGCAACCCCGGCGTCATCGCCGATAACGTCGGTGATAACGTCGGTGATGTCGCTGGAATGGGTGCCGACATCTTCGAATCCTTCGTCGGCTCGATAATCGCCGCGATGGTAATCGCCGAGTCCAGCGGAATGGGCGGTGTCAACAATGCTGACTGGGTCATTCTACCCATCTTCCTCGCTCTGGTCGGCTATGGTGCCAGCATCATCGGGGTCTTCAGCATCCACCTTCTCAAGGGCGGCGACCCCGGAGCGGCGCTGCGCAACACCACCTTCATCGGTGCCGGGCTGTTCTGGCTCGGCGGCTGGTTCGGAATCGGCTATGTCGGACTGGAGACCGGAACCGACCCGATGATGGCGGTCATCGCCGGCAGTATCGTCGGAATCCTCATCGGTCTGGTGACCGAGTATTACACCGGTATCGAGCCGGTTATGGGGATTAAGCCGAAGGCCATTCCCTACATCGGCGAGATGTCGAAGACCGGCCCGGCAACCAATGCCATCGCCGGTCTGTCGGTCGGCATGAAGTCGACCTTTCTTCCCATCATCCTGATCTGCGTCGGCATTTACTGTGCTAATGAATTCATGATGAATGGTCGAACCGAGACCGCCTTCGGATTGTACGGCATCGCCATGGCGGCGATGGGAATGCTGGCGACAGTCGGCGTGACCATGACCGTCGACGCTTACGGCCCGGTCGCCGATAACGCCGGGGGAATCGCTGAGATGAGCAAGCTGGGTCCAGAAGTGCGTGAGATAACCGACGGTCTCGACACCATCGGCAATACCACCGCGGCAATCGGTAAGGGATTTGCAATCGGCAGTGCGGCATTGACCGCGCTGGCACTGTTCGCGGCCTTCAAGATCGCCGTCGAAGCCAACCTCGGAGTTGGCGAGACCCTTTCGCTCTCCCTCGACGACCCGATGGTCGTCATCGGCCTGCTCATCGGTGGTTCGCTACCCTTCGTGGTAGCGGCTATGACCATGACCAGCGTCGGCAAGGCGGCTGGAGAGATGGTGGTCGAGATCCGTCGCCAGTTCAGGGAGATAGATGGCCTGCTGGAAGGTAGGGAAGGAGTCAAACCGGACAGTCAGCGCTGTATTGAGATATCGACCCAGGCGGCTCTTAAGGAAATGATATTGCCCGGTGTGGTTGCGATTTCCGCGCCGGTCATCGTCGGTTTCACCCTCGGTGCTTCAGCACTCGGTGGTCTGCTCGCCGGGGCTTTGGTCACCGGCGTCCTCATGGCACTGTTCATGGCTAACGCCGGCGGTGCATGGGATAATGCCAAGAAAGCTATCGAGCAAGGACATATCGAAGGTGCAAAGAAGGGCGATGCGACCCACGAAGCCGCGGTAATCGGCGACACCATCGGCGACCCGTTCAAGGATACCAGCGGTCCATCGATGAATATTCTCATCAAGTTGATGTCGATTGTTGCCGTGGTGATAGCCCCCAGTCTGACCCTTACAGGTCTACTCTGAGCAGACCCGGTCGGGCGGTTATTTCCAACCGAGAACCCAGCCAGAATGGTTGGGCAGTCGGGGTCGCAGAATCCTCTCCAGTTGGGAAACCGGGGTTTTGTGAACCTCGTATAATCGAATGCACGATTCATCCATTAGGCTCAAACGTGAGTTTAGGGAGGAGTAACCATGTCCAACCCGGCCTGCCGACACAGTGTTCTGCGGTTGGCCACGCCGCCGATGGTCGGGCCACGAGTGGCTGTGCCACTATTGGTCGTACTACTGTTGGCATCTTCGCTGGCCGGCTGCCTGACCACCGGAGGTGGCGATGACGGATACTATGACGATGGGCCGATCGAATCTCCGCAATGGGAGGTCGGTGATTGGTGGTTGTTCACTTTCATCACTCCAGAGTTCGGAGAGGACTCGGCTCGTTTGGTGGTGGCGGAGAATAATACCGATGAATCAGCGTGGATGTTGGCAATCTCAAATCTCAAGGAAGCGCAACGCCATGCGGTGGTGAATCACAACCCCTTCCTCGGGCGAATGACCTGGGATAATCTCTCGGCCTATGAAAACGGTATTCCTCAGCCGGTGTTCTCCTTTCCCCTGACCACTGGCAAGACCTGGGAGTTCACCCTGTTCGGCTCGCTATGGAATGCCGAGGTGGTCTCGACCCTCGGGCGGTCAGCGACGGTCTCGTGCACTGGCGAGGGAGGTGAGATAATCTACACCTTTTCCAAGGACGCCGGATTCTTCACCGCTTTCACCCATCTCGATTCGAATGGCGAGATCAGGCTGAAGATGCAGATGAATGCCTTCGGCTCGGAACACGAGGGCGATGTCTGGTTCATCCGGGCAACCGACTTATTCGATGTGCGCTATGACGGATTGGATGGTGAGGCCTACGACTCTTTCTTCGACAGCGGACATCCCAGCGGTGCTGATTTCGATATGCTGGTCTGGTATCTCGATGTGCAGATAAATGGCGGGCCAAGTCAAGGCTCACTCACGGTCAAAGACCACTCCGGGGTCACTCCATTGGCGCGGGCATGGGGCCCATCCTCGACCGAGAAGGGCTCACTGGGAACCATTCCGGCCAATAGCGGGGAATACTCGGTGACCGCCACCCTCAATGGCGGTTCTTCCTATATCCACCTCAAGATCGCCGGTGGACTGCAATCCACGTGGACGCTCTGAGATATCCAGCCCTATCTCAGGTAGGACTGTGTTTCGTTGAAGCCACCGACGAAAACCGGCGCCTCGCCACGAATATCGATGACGATGGGCACGGTGCGATGACCGGTTTGCTCGACCACCGCCATCCGGGTACTGTGGTCATCATCGAAATTGATTTCCTGATAGGAAAAACCCTTCTCCTTCAGCAGGCGCTTTGCCGCCACACAATAGGGGCAGAATGTCGTGGTGTAGAGCAGGAAATCGGATTCTGATGACGCCGCGGTATCTTCAACGATTCCCATGATGTTTCCTCACCCTTCCAACGGCGCTCATCCTTCAATAAGTTCTGCCTGAATCGGTTGGTTCTTCCGACTCATCCCGGCACCACGGCCGAACTTGTCGGTCTTGCCGGACTTGCCGGACTTGCCTGAGCGGGGTTTCCGGCCATTTTCTCCGATCTCATCTTCCCCGTCGACCGAACCATCATTCCCCGAGTCCACCCCACCATCCTCGCCATCTCCGAGGACTCTCCGCGTCTCTTCGGTATCGATGAAGAACAGAGCGAAGATGACTATCGTCTCGAGCAGACCGGCGATATAGAACAGGGTGACGAAATCGAATTGCCCGGCCAAGGTTTCGGTAATGGCATAACCGACCACCGCGCTCAGATTCATCAGCGCCATATAGGCGGTATATTGGGTGCCGCCAACCTCCTTCCAGGTAATCTTCATCATCACCGAATAGAGGTTTATCGCCGCCACATAGAGTACGAATGTGCGCAGTGCCCAGATGCCGATCATCACGCTTGAATTATCCCACCACGGTGCCATTGCGCCCCAACTTGCGGTTATCATCGCCCCCAGCAGGACCGAGAATATCGCCACTTTTCGCCCACCGAATCGTTTGCCCAATTGGCCGCCGACCATATAGCCGAAGAAACCGATTATCAGCATCAGCCCGCCCTTTGTGGCATTGAACTTCTCCTGTGACCAGCCCAACTCCTGAATGAACAGCAAGGGCAGGACCGGAATCAGGAAGTGAGAGAAGAAGGCGACGAAACTGATGAGCAGTCCCAGTCGGGCCGACTTGAGTGAGAACACCCGCTTGAGTTTCTCGAAGATGTCCTTGAAGTTCCGCTGTTCCTCACCGCTGTCACTGACTTCTCCATCCGGGGTGGTCGTGGTGGAACCAACTACTGTGGATTCGCCTGCTCGCCACGGGAATCGAATATCTCCGGGACGCTCGCGCATCAATAGCGGCACCATCATTATCAGCGCGAGGATTGGAATCTGCAACAATACCGCACCACGTATCCCGATGGTGCCAATCACCGAACCCAGCCCGGCGCCGCCAATTATTCCGCCGAATATCTTGGCGCTGAACATGTAGGAATTGACCTTCTCGAATTCATCATCCTTGAGGACATCGACCGCCAAGGCGTCGGTGCTGACATCCTGCAGTGAGGTGAAGATGTTGTAGACGAAGAATATCGCCGACAGGGCGACGACGTTATTGGCCGGGTCGGCGATGAGAAGAATGGTCGAGAGGGTGATTATCATCCCGGTCTCGGCCACGAGAATCCAAGGGCGACGCCGCCCAAGTTTCGGAATCTGGTAGCGGTCGATGACCGGTCCCCAGAGGAATTTGCAGGTCCACGGCAGAGTTCCCCAGAACAGAATCGCCGCCAGCATTCCGGCGCTGACTCCCTTGGCGGCGAGGAAGGTGACAAAGGTGATGGTGATGAAACCCCAAGGCATTCCCTGAGCCACGTACAGGGCACAGAGGGTGAGGACCCGCAGGCGATAACTCTCGACCAGAGTACCCCCTGATTCTCTCGAATCACCGGGTAACCCCGGCTCTGCTCCATCATCTGCCCGGGAACCGATTTTCTTGGTGGTGGTGCCGGCTGTGGTGGTGGTGGCGGCGACGATGGCGGCTTGTCGCTCTTCTTCACTGGGCGGTTTGAACCAGTTTTGACGAATCGAGACGTAGATCAGTCCGACCAACAGGGCGATGAACCACGGGGCGAAGAGGAAGCCGGAGATTCGTGTACTGCCGACCGACATCACCTTACCATCATCCGCTCCATCACCTTCCTCAGTCAGGTTGGCATTCCAGTCCCACCACGCTAAGGTGGCGACGATGTCGAGCCCGGTCTGCAATCCATCCTCGACATTCTGGCGTCCACCAGCGAGATTATTTATCGTGGTAACAGAGTCGGATTGGGCGTGTTTAGGGGTCTGCTCACAGGTATCTCCCTCCTCGATGATATTCTGATGCTGACCACGAATCCAGGTGGCACTATGGCCGGCCATGATGAAGTTGTAATGGTCGGAATTACCCTTGGTATCGTCGATTACCCGCACCCATTCAGTGGGATGAGAAAGGTCGCTATTGATGTCGGTCAGAGTGTTCTGCAGCCATTCTGCATCGGCCTGCATCTGCTCGGTCACCTCAAGTCCCTCGCCTTCGTAGTACGACCAATCGCTGACCGGGGAGGTGAACTCGTACAGTGTCCAATAATCCTCGGAACAGCCCGTAGCCTGACTGAGGGCCAATGTCGGCACCGGCCAATTGAGGGCGAACATGTCGAGATTGACGTAGGTTACATTGACCTCTTCGGGAATCTGCTGTGAAACGAAGTGCAGACTGCCCTTCCCCCCACCCTCGGAAGAGGATGAGCCCTGCCATTCCTCGTAATCCCACCATCCCAGTTTCCAGGTGTGTAAGGGGGTTTCATTCCATTGTGAGAATGCCCGCGCCAACTCCAGCAGTGAGCCACTTCCAGTACCGTCATCATAGGCGCCTGAACTGGAGCAGCCCTGATAAGTCAGGCCGGATAGAGGTGGTGGTGAATAACAGATTGCGTCGTGGTGAGCGCCGACGACCATCCAATTATCTTCCAGAGTTCCATTGATGGTGACGACGATATTCTCGCAATTATCACATTCTTCTGTGGTGAATGGTTGACGTTCAACCTCATATCCCATCTCCTCCAATTCATCGGCAATCCAGTCACGGGCAGCGAAATTTGCATTGGTGTCGATTTGACGATAGCCGAAATTGGCCATCGAGACCATATTGTCGTAGGCGGCACTTCCGACCGGCCAATCGGGGGGTTCCTCCTCAATCGTCATTCCAGTCTCGGATTGAGGTGCGACTGCGGGCGCCCCCAGAGCGCCGGAAAAGGTGATTTGAGCCAACATTAATGCAATCAGCAGGACCAGACAAGACCTGCGCTGCATGGGCGGTGGTGGTGGCAGGTCGTCTTAGACTTGCCCCGATAACTTCGCCCCCCTTAGGGGCGAAGTGGATTTTGTATTCGGCCACGGGGAATCGCTATGGCGCAGTTGGTGATGGCGAGGTCATGAGCGGATGGGTGGTGCCTGAGCTACGCACTCAACCGGTGAATCGCGATGAAGAATTGCGTCAGGAAATCGAGACCCAGGAGGTGGCAATCGGTGAGGTTGCCCTGTGGTGGTTGACCCAAGCCTCATGGGTGGTGAAATTCAAGGATTGTACCGTGCTCATCGACCCGTGGTGGCGCGACCTTTTCGCCGGTGATGTATGGGGAAAACTGCTCGGTGAATATCCCTTGAAACCAGAGGATTTTCCGATTCCCGATTACGTCTTCTGCACCCATTGGCACGATGACCATCTCTGCCCGAACACCTTGCCGAGGATGGCCGAGGCCTTTCCCGAGACCAAGTTCATCGTCCCCTCTCGCTCACTCGACCTGTTGGTAGAATGGGGAATTTCCGCTGAGAGGATCATTCCCACCAATGGGCATCGCACCCAGTCGGTAGGACCACTGACATTCAAGGCGATACCCGCCGCCCACATGGAGTTGGATTTCGATGAGGAAGGTGATTCATGGTATGTCGGCTATGTGATTAATTGCGCTGGTACGACCTTGTATCATATGGGAGATGGCCAGCCGTGGCCGGGCTGGCATACATCTATAGAAAGGGCTGTTGAATCGTTGGGTACTGGTCTTGATGTGGCGCTATTATGCATCAACGGCAACGACAATCTCAGCCATGTTCAAGCGGTCGACCTGATTGAGAGAGTACGACCGAAGGCAACGATTCCGATGCATTATGGCATGGACCCTGACAATACCGTCGAGCCGCAGATCTATGTTGATGAATTGGGTGAGAGACTGCCGGAATATCCCTGTGATGTTGCCTTACATGGTCAGGGATTTCTCTATCGTGATGGAAGTCTCACGGTGATATGATGGCCAACTTTGAAGACGACCTGTTTTCCCTGCTCTGGACCGAGATTGATTTCGATGACCATCCTATTTGCGGAGGTCATGGGTCAGAGCCAGAAGGGGAACTGGAAATCAGCGTTAATGAAAATTGCATTATTATTAATGATAATCGCATAGAGATGATATTGGCGCACCCCGATGCATTTCATAATGAGGGCATTGAGAAGTTGTTATCAGTTTCCGAGAATTCCCGGAAAGTCGCTTCGGCAATATCCGAGGAGACCAGTAAGCAGACTTCTCAGCATGTCATTTTCTTGACCGAGCGCCCCGAGATGATTTCAAATCCGCCGGAAAAAGTCCACTCTTCTACCTTGCCACGCACTTGGATTGGCGATGAATTGGCACAATCCGAGTACTTGCGTGGGCTGTTGTCGAAACCGTTGAGCTCTTTGGGCGAGTCGGCCGAATGGCGATATGATCTGTGGTCATGGAGGGAGGACTTATCGTCACGGTTGCCGGGCTGGACCTGGCACCTTGAATTCGCCAATAAATCCGACCGCCTAGGGTGGTATATCCGGGCACCGGGAAACACACTTTTCACGGTTTTTCTCGGCTGGGGCGGACTTGAGCCGAGAAGATTTGAACAAGGGGTACAAAGCTATGACTACTCGGGTAAACACGGCTTCTTCCTGTTCGAGCGCGCCCCCCTCGGCCAACTCGACCGTCCCGACGAAGCCGAGGCAAATCGCGCTGACCACTATCGCACCCGACATCTCCTCGGCGAGGCCGGTCAATTGACCGAACTCGTAAACGCCGCAAGTCGTGGAGATGTGGATTTGGTGTTCACAGAGATTCTCGTGTCCACAGATTGGGCCTCTGCCGATGCTGATGCTGGTGCTGGTGCTGGTGCCGATGCTGGGTCTGCCGATGCCGTGTCCGAGCCTGAATTGTGGCCACTGGTCATCGTCCGTTGTCCTCCTGAGTGGAGTGGGGCTGAGGTTGGCGAGTGGTTTGGCGACCTGCTCAGACTTCTGCGCCCGGCAATCGATTATGTCTCGATGACCTGACGTTGCAGACCCTCATCATCGTAATTCCACTCGATGATTTCCCAACCGACATTCGTACAGGCTGACTTCACCGCATCGACCTTGCCGTTGTTGGCGATGATTGCCACCGTGCCACCGGCGGCCGCCCCCATCCCCTTCCATGCGAGTGCATCCTTATCTGCCATCAGGTCATCGACCACCGGTCGGTAGGCCTGATTCAGTTCCGGGTTCATCTCATCTATCGCCGCGCTGACCGCCCGAATCGCATCGATGAAGATATCTCGCCGGTCTGAGGTCAGCGCGGTGGCGACCTGGCGAGCCATTACCCGCAGGGTCATCAGCGCCGAGTGCACCGTTTCATCGCCGTCGACATAACGTTGCCAGATTTCTTCGTGGATATCACCGCTGGTATGCGAGATGTTGGTATAGGCGAGGACAAGTTGGCGCTGTAGCCAGCGGGTTGCCGAGGGCATCGGCTCGAACGGCATTATCTCGACATTCTCTCCATGGAACATCAGGTGTTGGAAGCCGCCATTAGCCGCAGCCCACTGGTCCTGCCTGCCGCCGCGGTTGCCGAGCAGGGCCTCGAATTGGAATGCCAACTCGGCGATTTCGACCGGACTGCGCCCGTCGCCGCTAATAGCGGCGAGAAAGGCGACATTGAGTGCTCCGCTGGTGCCGAGTCCGCTTGAGGTCGGGCCGTCAGAATGGTATTCGACCGATAATTTTCCAGAATCATCTATGCGCATCACCGCCTCGATATACTGGTCGATAGCGAAATTGATGACCTCGCCGCCGTGGTCGTGGGTGAATGGTGCGCAGTCGCTCCACCCCCCTGCAAGGTCAACCCTTACTGGAGCACGCACCCGGATTTCCTTGGCCATCATTGTCCATCTCCATTCATTTGATTCACCTGTTCTGTTCCACGGCCATTGCCTCAACAGTGCTCGTAGTCAAGTCTGCGAGTGCGTCGGTGAATAGTTTTCTCCCCCGGGTGATGAGTTTATTCTCCCATTTCGGTTTTTTCAGGCGGAAGGTCGCCAGGAGTTTGTCGCGACTCCAATGATTCAGCGCCTCTCTTCCCCTCTCCCCTCCCCATTGCGTCCACTGATTCTCACTTCGTAGCGCGGCGATCACCGCATATGGTCCGACGGTGCCGAACTCCTGAGTTATCGAGGTCCACTCGATATTCGGGAATCTCGCCTCCACCCCGGCCTGCAGGCCGCCGCGAATCTTGTAGGCGATGCCGGCATCGGCATCGAGACTGGTGATATGCTTGCCATAATGACGGCGTAATCTGGCTAATATCGGGTCGGCCGGGGCAATTTCAACCAGCAGGGTATCGTGTCCGGCCTTACCCAACCCGGTGTGCAGGTCTATCCACACACACCTCTTGACATCATTGAGATTCTCCTTGAGCCAATCGAGCAATAGGGCCGAGCCGACCTCCAGTTCACCACCGCCGTACTGTAAGCACTGCGGGCGTTCGTACTGCCCCTCGGCAAAGGCCTGCTTGGCCTCGGCAAAGCCATGTTTGGCGACATAAAGCATTGCTCGGAGCAGAAATCCATCCTTTTTTTTCGGCATCATTGGCTCATTTATCAGCGGGCTGAGGGCGGCATATCCCTCCGGCTCGCCGGAATATTCCTCTCCGGGAATCAGCATGTTTCGATTGAGGTCGACATTCGATTCGTTGACCCTCCGCAGCCACGCCATTCCGTAAGGATTCACTATGTGGATGAAAGCCAGCGCGGTATCATCGGGTAATGGCTTCAGTTGTGCCAATATAGACAACTGGATTGCCGAGCCGGCAAATCCCTCGACGCCGTGAACCCCAGAGGAAATCATCACCCAGCGGGTGGCTCGGGGGGGCCCAATCAAGGCTACATCGATGGCCAATTTCTCTTCCTGAGGGCCAAGTTGACCGATTTCCAATCGTCGGTGACTGACCGCAATCCCGCGTTCGCTCAGTTTCTCCAGTGCGAGGTGAAAAGAGGCAATAGCCGCAACATAGTCTCGCGACCAGAAATTCATCTCCTCACCTCATCGTGAAGGTGGCAATTCCCCCGGCGGGCACACAAATCTCGCCATTGGGGGTAATCCCATTCTTGCCATTCCTTTCCGAATCCTCGCTCGTCCTCACCCTGCCATCCGCATCTAAATGGGGCGCCTGGGTCGGACGCTCCAACATATCGCATGGTTCAATGCGCAGGTCGAGGTCGCTGGCGAGTACCCCGTGCCAATCATTCGAGGTCGGATTCCACAGCCTAAGGGCAAATCCATCGCCGTTCTCACACGGCTTGCAAGAGGAGGAGATTGGTAGGGGTTTCTCACCCTCAAGATACCAAGTTCGTGCCCTGGTGCCCAATTTCCCGGGCTCGGGCAAGGGGTCGAAGGAGCCATCGAGTTGCGGTTTTGGCAGACCGGGAATAAAGACAATCTGGGCGCCGAAGGATTCCGCATATTCGTGAACTCCGTGGTCGCTGATAGTAGGCTGTGAATCTTCCCATGAGCCTTCAAACGGTAATAATCCCCAGCGGATGAAGTGATGGCCGTGACATTGTGCGCCGGGGGCCGGGAAACATGGTCCGGCACGGTTGCGCCGCCAGGCGAAGCCGTCACGCGACAGCCAACCTACGCTACGTAGCAGAGTGAAGCATAGTTCAAGCCCGCCATCATCTCCCAATCTCGCCTCATATTCATTGGCGCCGGGGGCGAGCAGTGCCAGGCCGCCGACATCGTCTTGCACCAGTACCACATTACGCATGTGTTTGGTCGGCACCTCGGGCTGGTTCCACGAACTGTCGTGGGGGAAGTGCCAAGGTCGCTCAGCCATCTCAAAAGCGCCACCGGCGCGAACCACATCGGACTCTATTCCGGTCGGTAGAATCAATCGTAAGCGGTGGTCGTCGATGCCATTGTCGACCACGGTGTCGACCTCCAATACCGGGGAACCACTGCGCATCGTCACCCAGTGCTCGATGCTGAGCCAATCATCCTCCTCACTGCGAACCTGCTTATCGTCATTGAAATTTCTCGGCAGCAGCCACTCGATGCGAATCTGCATGGTCGCCGACCACTCATCGCTATGGCAGGCCGTGATAGTGACCTCGGAGCGGTGATTCCCTTCTTCGTGCAGATTTCGCCGCCCGACATGGTCGGGGCGCTCATCCAGACCGACATCCTTGCCGGCGCCGACCGCAACCGCATAGCCGCCGGGGCTGTGGTCGTAACTATCGCCGGCATCTTCGTCATCCTCGAGCCAGCCGAGCCCCGAGTAGGTCTTGCCGGTCGAGGCATCGATCAGGTCAAAGCGTCCATCCTCACGGAAAATCGCCCGAATCAAACCGTTCTCCATCCACCATCCTCCCTCACCGCCGCTGGTGGTGACCGGTTGTGCCGGGGGTGGAGTGGTATCGATTCCCGGTAAGAGGTGAAGGACGTGCCAACCCGGCTGTAGTTCACTGACCTCGATGGCACCGCGAACCTTGGGTAATCTCACATTGGCGACGCGGTCGGAATGGATGTGCAGACCCCATTCTGGTTTGGTTATCTCAAGGTTGGAGAGAATCGCCCCATCCCCATCTGCCAAAATCGCTCGTGCCGTCGGCATGCTCTGCCATCTTCCCTCATTCGGGACCGAGGAATCGACCTGCACCGAGCCGGTCCACGGCACCGATAACGGGTTGTGAATCAGGAATGGAACCGCATCCTCATCGATATGGCTGAGGTCGAACAGCGGTTGTAATTCCTTGGTCAGGTCATCGGTCAGCATGCTGGCGATTTCACGGGCGTGGCGGAATCTGATCTCCATGTCCTGATGGGTGGCATCGACACTGCAACCGCAGATGTCGTCGTGCGGATGGTTACGCAGAACCTCGCGCCATGCTAATTGCAGGCTTTCCGGGCGCGCTCGGCCACCCAACCCCCATGCCAGCGCCGCCATCGGCTCAATCTGATGGGTCAGCAGAGCCATCGTCGAGTCATTCATTCGCTTCAGGTACAGTCGGGCACTGAAAACCCCGGAGAGCAGGGCTCGGTCCCAGCCCTGGTGTAATTCGCCCTGATAGCGGGTGAGTGCCCGCCCGGACTTTTCCTCGGCCTCGGCCCACTGTTTGATGGCATCAAAGAAATCTCCGAAGCGGGCATGGCGCAATTCGATGACGCCGGCGAAATGCTTGTTCGCCGCCTCGATCAACATCGGTAAAGTCGGCTGCGGCATGGTGTGGTCGGAACCATTTCCCAACTGCACCACCGGCGGCGCCCAGTTATAGGTCGCATCCAAGCCGTCGATGAGTCTCTGCAATCTCCCCATGGCGGTATCGACATTCACGTCCATACTGTTCTTGGCATCGAGTTGTCGCTCCTCGAATCCCCATGCCATCAGGCAGGGGTAATCCGGGGTCTGCTTGACCGCGGTGACCGAGGTTTCACCGTCCCCCGCAACCCACTCGAATACGCATCCGGCATCGGCGACCCATTTTCCCGCCCCGCGGGTGAAAAGAAAGGTGTCCAAGCCGACCCCGCGCAGAATCGCCGGTAATTGCGCGACATGACCGAACGGGTCGGGGACGTAGCCGATATCACTGCGGCCGCCGAATTGCTCGGCGATACGGTGGCCGAATTGCAGATTGCGCACCAAGGCCTCGCCACCGACGATGAATTCATCGGGAAGCACGTACCAGGGCCCGACGCCGAGTTTTCCGGCCTTGACCAATTTCTCGATTCGGCCACGATTCTCCGGCTTCACCTCAAGGTAATCCTCGAGCACCACGGTCTGGCCATCGAACTCGAATGAGGGGTAATTGCTCTCGGGATTCTCCAGCAATTCCAGCAATTCATCGACGAACTCGATCAAGCGGTATCGGTATTGCTGAAACGGCAGATACCAAGCCCGGTCCCAGTGAACGTGAGGGGTGACATAACCGATGAGCGGCGTGGCCTTCTCCGGCGATTCTGACGCCGGTGCACTCTGCGCCATGCCCCGCCTCTGCGACGGCGATTCATGAGGGTTCGCTCACAGCGCTGAGTCATTCCTCTTCGGTCATCGCCGTATCGACAACCTGTTCGAGCTCTTCACTCGAGGATTGGTCGTCGCCCCAACCACCTCTGCGCTCGTCACCATCGGCGTCCTGCCATGACTTTTCTTCTGGCATCACCACCAACTTCCACCCGCCGATGCCGCCCAGAATTATCGCGAGAGCATAGAAAATCACCGTCACCTGGTCGATGTAGAAAGCCGATCCATCGGTATCGAAATTGGCCCAATACATCATCGGGTCCTGATTGGCGTGCACCTTATCCTTCAGCAGTTGTGCGGTTTTGGCATCCATCGAATTAGAACTCACAATCATGAATACAGCCTGCAGGTCATCCATGGTCGGGTCGTCAGCGCCGAGGCCGCGTTGGTCGTAGTAGATCACCGATTCCGATTCACCGCTGACGATTCTTCCGGTCACCGCCTCGGTCATCAGGGTCACATTGGTGCCGAAGTAAATCGGCAGAACCCCGGGAAATACATCCATGATGGTCTCACTGTCGAGATTCTTGGCCTGAACCGGATGGTCGACCGGGCTGGCATCGATTCGCCAAACTTCGGTGGTTATTCCGTGCAGGTCTCCCTTACCGGAATACTGCGCCTCGAGAATTGCATAATCAGCCAGATTGACGGTGAAACTGGGGGGATTGTTGGGGTCGTAATTGGTGCCGTCCACCCAACCACCGGTGGTGCCACTGGCATCGATTATTGGTAATAGGCCATAGGAGCCGTTGTAATGTTCACTGGTGCGCCACCAAAGTTGCGGATTTCCATCATTGGCGATATATTCTCCGACCTTGGAGAGGTCTATTTCTCCGGTATTGATGGTGTGAATGCCAGGTTCATTGGTAACGTTCGGACTGCTGTAGTAGGTCTTGTTGGTCTCAAGGCTGGCCCATCCGACACTGGTGTCAGCCATCCCCGCAGAAATGCTGGTCTCGTTCGAGGCAGAGTAGGCGAGAAGTGGGTCGTGCCAGCCGAATAGCCATTGGTTCACCTCCATAGTGGAATACTTGGTTACGCCGAAAATACTCTCCAAGAAATCAGGCAAGACTCCGTCGAACATCCCCCTGACCCAGAATTCCAAGGTGTCGGCCTCGGAGGTGGTGATGTTGTAAATCGCCGCCATGGTCTGGTTGCTCCACTCGAGTTGTTGACCGCCGATTACAGGGTTGTAGTCAGCATCTACCGGCACGGTCTTACCCGAGTAGATTCCGTACAGGAGATTGATTGAAGCGTCTGTCGTCAGCCCCATCGGGCCGTTGAGGATTCGCTCGATGGTATCGGCATCGAAATTCACATTCTCATAGCCCAACCACGGCATTCTGCTCGAAGGGCCGTTGACCGAAGTCAAATCATATTCTCCGGTGACGGGATTCATTCCTCCCCATGCAAGAGGTACAAATTCAAAGGAATTAATCGCCCCTTGACCGCCGGATAGAATCAGCGGGAAGGTGGTTTCCCCATCCATCCAATCACCCGCATAATCCCCTATCTCGGATATTTCAGACAAGGATATTCCGAAGTTCAGGAAAGCCCAGGCCCCCAACGCAGCGGGGTTATCGGACAAGGAGAAGAAATTAGCAAAGCCGGGAATCAGATGGTTGCTATCCCATGCCAACAGCCCGTCCGGGTTATCGGTCGAATCATTGTGCATGAGCAGAGCGCGAACATTTTTTCCCGCGAATGAGGTGCCCATCACCGCCCCCATACGGTCTTGTAAATCCTCATCGCTGGCGCTTTCCCAGGAGATGCCACCACCATATACGGTCCAGGCATTCTGTACATACCAATGCATTGCCGAGTCTCGGGCCTCGGTAATCTCCGGGTCTTCATCTGCATAGCCATAGACCGCGGCACGGGTAGATGAATTGGTCTGTGAGGGTGAGCCGAAGCCGAGGAAATATTCACTGCCATGTTTACTCAGTAGTGATAGGTCCTCATCCGTGGTTCCCGGTGCGATAACTCCCTCAAAAGCGGTTGTAAGGTCGGTGAAATTGGCCTCAGGTCCGGTATAGTTCTCCGCTGCTGCCCAAGTCTCGATTATTGAGTTCCCGACCGCGGCTGAACCGTTGGCGGAATCGAGCCCGGTCGAGTCGTAATCATCTTGCAGGTCAGCGGCGATTCGTATCGATGCATGGGTGTATGTGAGGTCGTATTCCAGCATCCCGACGACAAATCCTGCTTGGGAAATCTGCTGCAATTGCTCAATCAGGGTCGGAAAGACGACGATTTTCTGCGCTTCGAACAGGATGTTGATATTGCTGATCAGATCGGTCGGGCTATTCTCACCGATAGATGTGAAAGTGCTGATTTCATCGTAGGTCAAAGTGCCGGCGTTGGCGTCGTGGGCGATGATATTGCGCTCGGAATCGATTTGGAAGGTATAGGGGCCTACCCGCTCGAACTGTGGCTCGCTGCCATTTTTCACATCGTCTATATTGGCGATTGTCCATGCGTAGTAAGACCTTTCATCGGTTGAATTCAACCATGAGTCATCGCTCCAATCCTCTTCAGTAATGACCGTCATTTCATCGACCACATCCTGCACCGCACTGGTCGCCAATGGGGCGATTATCGCTAAATTCAATATCAGGAAGACGAGACTGCTCACTATCATGGCATAGGCAGAGGTGCGGGTCATCGCCGGTGACTGTTGGGGTTTACAATTGAAGGTTGCGTCAACCCTGCTTACGATTCATCCTCAGCAACAAAGGTCATCACAGCCGCCGCTCCAACACCCATCACACTACCGCTGATGGTCAACCATACCGACATTCCGGCACTCGCATCGCCGCTCGGTAGCAGGACATACCACGCAAGAACTGCCAATCCGGTCAGGATTCCTCCGGCCCAGGACATTCCCATGTCGACATTGTCCGGTAGGACCTCAAGGTTGACTTCGAATTTGGGCAGGATGAACATCATTATGCAGGCCAGACATGACAGGCTTCCCATCCACAGGATGATTCCACCCCAGGTCCCTGCTGAAATGACATCAGACATCACCTCACAAGTCTCATCTGTGATCAAGCCGGCGTTCTCCATCGTCTTGATGCAGGCATCGTAAGCACCGTCCAAGTCCGTCGAGATGACTCCGTCATCATATTCGACATAGTCGAAATCTTTGGCCGCATCGCTATACATCGTATCGGAGAATTCACACACATCCACCGCGGTATCATTTTTCTCATTGCATATAGTCTCGGAGTGCGTGGCTCGCAATCCGGTACTCATCTCGGTAACCACATCTCCCTCACCAGTCTCTTCGACCAGCCAGGTCGAGCCGAACTGGCCGGCCAATCCGAGTAGCAGGCAAAGTGCCAATAATCCGGTTACGATGTATCCTTTCATGTCTGAATCCATGTTATTCCCCGACCGTCGATTAGTGGTCACGCTATTATTCATTACCTCGCTCATTCCTGTAATGATTCGATTGCCGCCGGTGGAAGTTCGACCCCGAGATTACTCAAGACCTCACTAATCCCGCCGCTATCCATCCAGCCTCGCAGTTCAGCACTGCTCGGATCGCCTTCCCCCCTCGTGGTAGCACCACCTCCGCCCAACCCGGTCGCAGAAGATGGTTGGTAGTTCATCGCTGACTTGACCCCCAGCAGGAGATTCTCATAGGGCAGGCCATGCTCGATGCACAGAGTAATCGGTCCGAACAGACGGTCATCTTTCCCGAGTTTGCGCACCGGGTCACGGCATTGGCGCTCGAGCGGGTCGACGATTCTGTGGTCTTGATATTTGCCCAGCGCCCGCTCGACCCATTCGACCTGTTCGCCTTCATCGAAGCCGTAGGCCGCGACCAGTGCGGCGCTGGCCTCGGCGCCGGCGGCGTTGGCAATTGCGGCAATCTCGACATCGTTGGCGGCATCAGCCAACATCACATAGCCGCGCTGATGGCCGATGTAGGAGACCACCGCGTTGATGGAATTGTAGGTGTATAGTTTGCGGGTCAATTCGGTGGCGAAGTCGGGGCGCAGGTCGAAGCCGGGCACCGAGTCGACCAATTCCGGTCGGACTAAGGCCGCACCGTCGAGCGGTAATGACCAGTGGTCCTGCACCTGCACCGTCAGTTGCCCATGCTCGGACACCTGCCCAGGGGTCGGCTCGATACACGAGCGCAGGACCTGTGCCTGGGCAATGCCGATATTGGCTGAGGTGATGTGTGACCTTACCAAGGCCGCAGGTGCGGGGTGATTTTCTGCCAATATGATGTCTATCGAGCGGGCGAGAGCGGAAGGCCGTCCGTCTTCTCCACAACCGGTGAGGACGCTAGCCAGACCTTCTGCCCATGAATCGAGATGGCTGGCACCGAGCGAGGTGAGAATCAGGTCAGCCTCATCCACTCGCCATGTATCGCTTGAGACGGAATAGCCGGAGATTTCCTCGACCTCGCCGGTGGCGAGGTTGATGATCGAGTACGTTCCCTCCTCAAGTACCGCCACCAAGTCTGGATTGGGGTCGACGAAGTGGATTCGCCATCCGGCACGTACCAGCAATTGAGCGAGAAAGCCCCTCCCGACCTTGCCGGCGCCGAAGATGACCGCCAAGGGTTTCTGCGCAAGTTTGGCAATTCCGAGCACACTGACCTCTTGGCCGGCCCGTTTGTCAGCGCCCCGAGATTCGACCAGTTGCGGAATCATCGCCAGTCCTCCGCCGATGAGCATCTCACCATCCCCTCTGGGCAGAAGGGAAAGAATCTCGGATACCGAGTCGTTCAGCGAATCGAGTGCTTGCCAAGCCGAGTCATGCCCTTCGCTCTCCGGCTCGCTCAGTCGGGTGATGAAGCGTTGCGCCGCGGCCACAGTTGTCTCCTCGCCAATCGATTCGGCCAGGCTCGCCCCCCCGGTAGAAGTCGAGAGATAGGTCAGTGCAGGCAGACGCCCAAGAGCCGGCAACCAACTCATCTCAGTAATCGACTCATGCCCAACGAGTCCGACGTGTTCACTGGTATTGGCGAGATTGAATAAGTCGCCCTTGCCAGCCGACAGGCCAAAGACTCCAGCCGAAAGGTCGTCACAGCCACAGATGACCTCTGCCCCAGCCGGGATTCCCGATAGTGAGGAACCCGCTTCACTGACCACACCGATTACTTCCTCGGGAAGATGAAAATGCCCCTCCCCAGAGTATCCACGCATCGAGCGGGAATCGCGTGCGACCACGCCTGTCAACTGCCAATTCAGCACATCCTTCAATTGCACCGCCACACCGTTGCCAATTGGCCCGTTCTCGGATTCCCACTGCGCCAGACGAGAAGGTACCCAGGCCCGATTGGGAGCAAGGACATGGTCGCCCTCAGCCGGGCGTATGCAGTCCTCGGGCAATGGCTCGTGCCAGGGAATGATGCGCCCAACCAATTCGCCATCACGAATAATCGCAGCGGAGGGACCGTGGCCAGTGATGCCGACGCGAGAGATTTCCCTGCCAAAACCTTCGCTACCCACAATCTCACCCAGCCCATGCAGCCAAGTTCGCAGATTTTCCCAGACCCTTTCCTCGGACGGCCAGGACTCCATCTCCCATTCCCCCGTGGGCTTGAGAAGAATGACCTTGGTCGCGGTGGTGCCGACATCGATACCCAAGGTATGCCCGGTGTCCGTACTCATTCTTATTCCTCATGAGCGATGGGATACGGCCACGAAATCGGTGACCATCCAAGTACCGAAATCCCCGGTTCCAAGTCTATGAATCTGGTTGGGCTGGCCGATTGCGCCGCGGTCAGCAGATGACCGCCGACCTCGGTCAGGTCGGCATCGAGAGCGGCTAAGAAAAATCGCCGTACATCCTCGGCCAAGAAAGCGGTCGCCATCAGTCGGCCACCTCTTCGGGGATGTTCGTCATCGTCGGGAATCACCGTACCGATGCGCACGCTGACCACCTCGATTTCATGCTGTTCGACCAAGGCTCGTCCAAGTTGCTCTCCGATGATTTTCGACAGGCCATAGGGGCTGTCTACTCCAACTCCATGGGAGGTGCCAATCATCTCAAATCTGATGCCGAGATACCTCTCCAAGGTGACTTGCGCCAGTCCTGAAGATGCCAAAATAACCCGGCTGACCCCGGCCGACAGCGCGGCATTCAGGACATTCTCGGTGCTGTTGATATTTGTCGAAAGCATCGATGGGGTGATGTTGGAGGGGTCGGCATCAGCTGCTAGATGAATCACCGCGTTTGCGCCTGCAAAACACTCCGTCAATTCTGCAACCGATATTTGAGCCAGGTCGCAAGCATGGTCAAGTCGGGAAAACGCCCCTTCATCGTCGACGTTGCGACGGCGAGAAATCCGCTCGTCGTGTGGCCGGTCAATCCCGAATACCTCGTCACCACGAGACCGCAATGCGTCGAATACCAGACCACCAATGAGACCGGCCGAACCTGTGACCACAATCCGCGCCATGGTGGAGGCCTAGAGGGTAAAGGGCATAGCCCCTGCGTTGGCGAAATATGCAATCATCCTAGAATAAATTGCCCAGAATCCGTAGGGAGGCCTTTGAAATGGTAGTGTTTCAAGGGTTGAGTATGCAAGGTGATGCAAATATTGGAAATAGTAATTTGAAGACGATTTTCTTGGTGATTCTCTTCTTGGCTGGAACGATGGGTGCGTCGCTGCTCGAGGGACTTCCGGACCTGATGGCTGAAGAACTCGATGGCGATGATTCGCCCTTCGGATTTACTGG
>Ga0209554_1000745_pt1 | contig 26823 bp, 26 predicted proteins | sample MarorgKNORR_S2LV_5_FD_188221 | JGI IMG/M metagenome (GOLD analysis project Ga0209554, IMG submission 188221) | Marine microbial communities from the Southern Atlantic Ocean, analyzing organic carbon cycling - Bottom_A/KNORR_S2/LV (SPAdes) (version 2) | ecosystem: Environmental > Aquatic > Marine... | reverse complement strand
CGGCCCCACAGCTCGCTGAAAGGTAAAACCCCCAAGGAGTTCATTGAATCAGTAGCCGGACTCTACTAGCCAACGATACTAACTTCGGGGTAAGGTCAGCGATGCCGAAGAAGTGGCTGATAAGATCGCCCGCATTGAGCGCGAAGCCCAAGCGGCAGGTCTGAGTTGGCCAAACCGGACCCCACTTCTTTGTGAAGAACTCGCCCAACGGGTTGCATCTCCCCTTGTTTGGGCAAAAGCGTTAAATGAAGCTGAGACTGCCGGCGATACGATTGCTCAGTTTCTGCGCCGAGCCGTTGAATTAGAACAAGAAGGCTGGTCTCGATTTGCAGCGTCTTGTCTGACTGTACCAAGGTTGAAGCTATATATCGTAGCAATGGTGATTACCCACAAAGACCCTCCTATCGGTCTACTCAGGCTGACTCTCCAAAACATGGATGGAGCTGCCAACCTGACAAATTTTCATTGTCGGAGAAATGAGGTCAGCGAAGATACCATTTTCCATCTCCTACGGCATCAAAATACAGAAATAGCCACTGCGGCTGCTCTGGGGGTATGGGAGGCGGAACCCCGTGGTGAAGTTCCGAGCGCTCTAAACGCTGTATGGCGCGAGGCAATCAACAACTCAATATCCGATGATTTTTGGCTCAGCGAGGTGCTTAAGGGAGATTCATCGCTTTCCTTTGGATGGCTTCAGCGGCGCCTGTCCGCAACACCCCGTGGTCTATACAGGCTTGGTAAAGCGGTCGACGCTGCGACAGATGCTCTGCGTACTGATGATCGGCTGAGTATCCTTCACCAATTGCCAATTGAATACCCTACAAATGAGCTTGTCGAGAAACTTGTAGGGGATGACCTTAAACTCTACCGAGAGGTATTAAATGATGTACGCCTGAAACCCGTCCATTTGTTCCCGTTAGCAGGGGAAACCGAAGGCGTTTGGACAGATAAAGCCATATTGGCTTTAGACGCCGGTTACAGCCCTGAGGATATTCCCAACGCGTTCTATCCTCGGGCTATGAGTTTGTGGGGTGAGGAGCCCTCCTTGTGGGTTGAATGGATTGACCGATTCGACCGCCTTTTGTCTCACGATGACAAGAGGATTCAAGCGGTTGGAGAGCTGGGTAAGGCCAACGTAGAAGCCAAGAGAGACAGCGCTCTCGGTCGCGAACGACAAGAAGCGATCCACGGGATTCGTTAGCGGTACATTCGACCTTCGCAGACCTGTAGCCGGAGTCACCGTCCTGTGCACCTTCCGCATTGGTCTCAGTATTGCATGGGAGGCGTAAGTTCGATTCCCAAGCGACCTCCGACCCCATTTGCCTAACCCGCCCCCTTCAGATACAATCCCTTACGCTCAAGAACCCCGCCGGATAGGGGCACGCCACGCCGAGTTGGGGTCCGCGGGGCGACCCCAACACTAGGGAGGACCGTATCTACAGTGACTGTTAACGGGCAAGGATTGGCTGGGATGCCGCCGGGGGTGTTGGGGGGCGTGAAGGTCTTGGACCTGAGCGAGGACATCGCCGGTTCTTTCTGCGCCCGGCTGCTGGCCGACTACGGGGCCGACGTTTTGAAGCTGGAGCCTCCGGGCGGGGCAGCACTGCGGCGCATGGGTCCCTTCCACGAAGACGACCCGCACCCGGAAAAGAGCCTGTTCAACTTGGTGCTCAACCTGAACAAGAAGGGCGCCACCATTAACCTGGAAACCACCACCGGTCAGGCCCTCTTGAAAGAGTTGGTCCAGCGAGTCGACGTCGTTGTCGAGACCTTTCATCCCGGACGTCTGGAATCGTTGGGACTGGGATACGATGCCCTTCAGGAGCTGAATCCGTCCCTGGTAATGACCTCCATCACCCCTTTTGGCCAGGAAGGCCCTTACAGCCAATACCTGGGTGAGGAGATTGTCAGCTACGCCATGGGGATGATTATGAGCATCAGCGGGTCCCAGGGCCGGACTCCCCTGAAGCATGGCGGGTTCCAGTCGCAATACGAGGGCGGCCTCAACGGCGCGGCAGCAACCGCCATCTGCCTGTTCGGCATGGAGAACGGATGCGGTGGCCAGCACATCGACGTTGCCATCAACGACTGCGTCGCCTCCACAATGATGGCCACCCAGACGATGTACCCATTTATGGGCGGCACCCAGCACCGCCGCCGCGCCACCGGCCAAGACTTCACCTACCCCATGCCTTGCGCCGACGGATGGGTCATCGTGCAGACCGGGGGTGGGGCGTCGTGGGAGGACATCGTCAATCTCTTCCAAGAACCGGAGTTGTTGGATTCCCGTTTTTCCAACACCGACGAGAGGGCGGAGAACGGCGAAGAGATGGACAAGATCATGGTCGATGCCCTTAGCCGCCTGAACAAATGGGATCTGTTCGCCAAGGCTGCCGAGGCTCGCATACTGTTCGGCTTGGTCCAAACTCCCAAGGAGATAGTCGAGTGTCCCCAACTGGAGTCACGGGAGTTTTTCCGTGAGGTGGAGCACCCGGTTATCGGCAAGATTAAAATCCCTGCGGTTCTTTTTAACTTCTCGCTGTGCCCTTACGAACTCCGCCATCCGGCTCCAACACTGGGGCAGCACAACCAGGAGATATACGTCGACGGCCTGGGCTACTCCCAAGAGGATTTCTGCCGTCTCCGTCAGTTGAACGCCATTTAGTCTCGCGCGCATTATGCTTAACCGGTGAGGTAGCGCCAAATGCCCCAGTTGCCAATGGAAGGTATCCGAGTCCTGGACTCGACGTACGTGTTCGCTCTGCCGTACACCGGGGCATTGCTGGCCGATTTCGGGGCCGAGGTCATCAAGATCGAGGGTCCGTCCCATCCCGACACCACACGTAACTCCGGTCTGGCAGGCAGCTACCCGGAGCATGACCTGGGCGACGACCCTTGGAACCGTCCATCGACCTATAACCTGCTCCACCGGGGCAAGCAATCCCTGACCCTGGACATGACCAACCCTCGGGGCCGGGACCTGTTCCGGGATATGGTGCGGGTTAGCGACGTGGTGATGGAGAATTTCACTCCGCGAGTGATGCGGGCCTGGGAGTTGGACTACCCCAACCTGCGCAAGATCAAGCCCGACATCATCATGATATCCAACACCGGCTTCGGACACGGCGGCGGTCCCTATTCCAACAATCCCGCCCAGGCCACCACTCTCGAGGGCATGCACGGCCATTGCTGGGTCACCGGTTATGACGGAGAGGGTCCCAACAGGGTGGGCGCGTCCTTCGTCGACTTCCTGTCCACCTGGACCGCTTTGTTCGCCATCGGCTCGGCGTTGCGCTACCGGTCCCGTACCGGCCAGGGCCAGTGGGCCGACATCGCCATGTACCAAGCCGGGGTCATGTTCATGTCCGACTACCTCATGGACGCCATCTCCAACGGCAGAGATGGAGAACGCATCGGCAACCGCCATCCCTACCGCGCCCCCCAAGGCTGCTACCCGGCGCAGGGAGACAACGAGTGGATCGCCCTCTCGGTGGGCGCCGACGAGCAGTGGCAGTCCCTATGCAAGGTGCTGGGACGGGAAGATCTGGCCCAAGACGCCCGCTTCGCCGATATGCTGTCGCGCCAACGCAATCACGATGAGTTGGACAAGGTAATCGAGATTTGGTCGGCGGACCGTGACAAGTACGACATGATGCACCAGCTACAGGGGGCGGGTATCCCAGCGGGACCGGTGCTGACCGGCAAAGACGTCCACTTCGACCCCCAGTACAAGAGCCGGGGGTTCCTGGAACGGGTCGAATACCCGGAAGATCGGGGGTTGGGCTCTCGCATCTTCATGGGCCGCCCCTATAAGTTCTCCAATACTCCGCTCCGCATCCGGGGCCCGGCGCCAACTTTCGGGCAGGACAACGAGAGGCTGCTGAAGGAGTTGCTGGGGATACAGGACGACGTCTACCAAGGCTTGGTGCAAGACTCCATCACCGCCGAGATCCCCCTGGCCGGCAACCCCGTCCCGCGCATCCCCCAGGAGCGGATGGTGGAGCTGGGCCTCATGGCCGCCTGGGACCCGGAATACCGGGAGCGCCTCGGCTTTTCTTGACACCCCCCAAACCCTGGGAATAAGCTGGAAACGAGGGCCCGTAGCTCAGCGGTAGAGCGGTCGGCTCATAACCGATAGGTTGCTGGTTCGACACCAGCCGGGCCCACCACTTTCCAAATCTCGATCCTCCGAAAGAACCCAGTATCAACGCACCGATCAACGAGGCTCAACTGGGCACTTTCACCGTTCCACTGGGAGTCGCCGACCTGCAAGGTCAGCAATTCATAGAGCTTGAAGCCTTGGTAGACACGGGGGCCACGTACACGTCTATTCCGGAAGATGTCTTGGAGCGGCTAGGGGTAGAGGTCAGGGAAACTCGTCCATTTGAGTTTGCCGACGATCGAGTCGTCGAATACCCCGTGGGCTACGCCACCATGCGGGTGAACGATCGGGAAGTCATAGCCTTGGTTGTGTTCGGCCCGCCCGGAACCGCACCGCTTTTGGGCGCCACCACCGTGGAAACCGCCGGACTCGGCGTAGACCCAATAAACCAGCGGTTGATTCCAGTCGCTGCCCTTCTCAAGTAGCCGCGGAACTACAGCAAACCCTAGCTCCCAAGCGCTATAATAAATAAGTCAGAGAGCGGGAACCAGGCCGGCCTTAGGATCGAGTCGTTAGGAACACCCGTCCCGTAAGCGCTTGGGCACAGCGGGGGTCTCTCTGGCTTTTTGATGCAATTATTGTTGGTTGGGGTGGCCTGCCGGGCGACGGGGCCACCCCTATTCTTTAGTTTCCAGCTACGGGGGTCTCTGCCTTACGGAAGGCGGGAATCACCTCTTTGCCGAATAGCTCCATGGATTCCATCACCTTCTCGTGGCAGATGGTTTCCGTCTGCATAATCATCATTACCTGATCCACGCCGATATCCTCGTACATCTGGACGGTCTTGATGCAGCTCTCGGGGTTACCGGCGATGATGACGCCCCGGTCGGAGAGGACGTTGGCATCCAATTGGGCGATGGCCGCCCGGGCGGCGCCGGGACCGGCGTCCAATGACAGGCCGGCTTCCTCTGCTTGTTGTTTGTGGGCGTCGTCGGACTGACGCAACCAACGGCTGAAATCGGCGTTCAGATCGTCAGGCACGCCGCCCCAGGCTTCCAATAGCTCTTCGTAGGCGTTGATGCGGCCCTGGATGTAAGGCTTGTCCGGCCCGAAGAAGGTTTTCATAGACTCGGCGGCAAGCTCCTTGGCTGCCTGGTCATCCTTGCCACAGTAGGCATGGACGTTGTTTCCCCAGAAATTATTGACGAAGGCGCCCACCGGCTCGGCGTCGGTTATGGCGTCGCGGTAGACCTTAACGTGTTCGGCCAGGATATCGACGGCGTAAGACGCCGAGGACAAGACGCCGATGCCCTTCTGCGCCGCCAGACGGAAGCTCTCGGTCTGGGTGCAGGCCAGGTACATCCGGGGATGTGGCTTTTGGAAGACCCGAGGGAGTATCCGCCGCGTCGGCACGTTCCAATGCTTGCCTTCCCAGGAGAACTCGTCGGATTGCCACATCTTGGGCAGCATCGTTAGGGCCTCGTCCCACCGTTCCCGGGTTTCCCGTGGGTCGATGCCCTGTCCGACCTGCTCATAGGCGTTGGACCGCCCGGTGCCGAACTCGACCCGGCCGTCGGTGAGTTGGTCCACCATGGCCACTCGCTCGGCGATATGGATGGGATGGTGGCTGGGGAGGATGGACACGCCGAACCCGATCCTGATGTTCTTGGTCCTTTGGCTCAGCGCTCCGAATAGGACTTCGGGACATGGAGATCCGGAGAATCCCAACAGAAAGTGGTGCTCGACGAACCAGAGGTTGTCGAACCCCAACTGATCGGCGAGTTCGCATTGGTCCAGGGTTTCTTTGTAAAGGCTGTTCCAGTCCAGGTCGTTGCCCTCATAGGGCCGTTGCGTTTCGTACAATATCCCGAACTTCATGTCCTCTCTCCTTGGTTATTTTGCCGGCGGCGAGAGCGCAATCCGCGTTCGCCGCTCCGATTATTCAGCGTCCTATGCGTGCTCAAATACACGACAGGCTCGGTCCCGCAAAGTATACCGCATCATGAGCCGGGGGGGCAATTCGCCGGAACATGGCTGGGTCCCAATGGGGAACAGGGTGTTCTAGCATGGGGTTGGCAAGTTTATTTCTTGGGCGGTGGGTCTGGATCCTCTTCTGCGGAAGGGCCGGAATGACGAGGGCGGCGAAACCGTCATAGATGCAACTGCGGACTCAAAAAAAGGAGAGGGCGCCCCGATGCAACCGGGGCGCCCTCTTATGAGTTCTAATTGTGGGAGAGGCTATCTTGCGGCGGCCGCTGCCAGTACTTCGTCCCAGGGTCCGGGAAAATTCCCTAGCGGCTTGTCCTCGTTCAAGAACATGTTTTCCTGCCGGAACCATTGGCTCCGGGGCGCCTCGAAATAAACCTCGATGCCGTTGCCATCGGGGTCATTAAAGTAGATGCCCAAGGAGATGCCGTGGTCAGCGACTTTAAAGTCAACGTCTTTCTCTTTGATCCTGGCGTAGAACTCCTTCAAGTCGTCCAGGCTGTCCACACGCCAGGCCATGTGGTTGAGGCCCACGCCGCGCGGCTGTACTCCGGGGGCGTCGTCGCCCACTTGCATCAATGCGACTTCGTGGGATTCGTCCAGGTTCGCTGCCATGAAAGCGGCGCGTCCGGGCACAAAATCATAGGTGTGCAGGCCCAGGATATCTTCGTACCATTTTTGGGAAATCTCGGCGTTGCGCACGTAGATGTTAACGTGCCCCAGATGACTCGGTGTGTAGCCCATCTTATTTCTCCCAGTTCGAGTATGAGCGCGGAAGTCTTCGCTAGTATACCATCCGCGTTCTGGTCCAGTTAACGACGGGCGCGCGACGGTCTCGTTCGTTTTTGATACCGGCTCGGCAGGGGTTGTTTCAACTCACGCATCTTGTTTCGCCAGGCATCGTCGTGGCCGTGGTTGGGCGTCAGTATGTGGGCGTATTCGTGCCAGAGAAGCCGTGAGGGCCGTCCGGTAGCGGTGTAGATACGTTTGGCCGACAAAACGCAGATCCAGCCGAAACTATTGTCCTTTTTCATGTTGTGAGCATGAGCCTGGGCCCTAAACCTAGAGCCTGGTCCCCGGTCCACTCAACCGCCCACGAAAACGCCTTTTACCTCGGGCCACATGGACAGGTCAATACCCTGGTCCATCGAATACTCCTGCATTGATGGCCTTCGAATCACAACCAGCGACTCGGACAGCCTAAGGGCGAGCGGCCAGCCCCTTTAGGGAGAGGTCTGCCACCCAGATTCGGACATGTCGATAATCACGCCATCTGGTCCGCTGAACTTTACCTCGGCGTTGCTGCGCGCCTTGCCGTTGCCGAACAGTCCGCCCGTTCCAGGCATCATCGTGGGGGTCAACTGCTTGCCGCCGGCCTTGTTGACCTTCTCGGCGAAGGAGTCGATATCCTCCACAAGGAACCCGATATGATGGATGCCGCCAAACTCCAGGCCGTTGGCGCCCAAGTCAGCGTCGTCTTCTGTTTTGAAATTCAGGATGGCGATGTTGAAGTCCCCGTCGCTGAGGAAGACCTGCCCCTTAGCGTCCCTTCGGACCTCTTCTAGCTCGAATACTTCTTTGTAGAACTCGGCAGTTTTGCCCGGGTCCCTGGTTGTCAGAGCGAAATGTTTGATCTTTACCATGTCGTCTCCTTTCCGTTCCTGAACTTTCGAACTTCGTGTAGCCGGTTAGCGAACAGTATATTACACCGGCGATACCCGATGCAGAACAGGCCGGCTCGAAAAATCAGCCTCTCGCTCTTTCCACCGCCCGTTGCCAGCCCGAGTACAGTTCGTCTCTTACACTTGGGTCCATTCTTGGCTCGTAACGGCGGGACAGACGCCAATGCCGAGAGACAGCGTCTTGGTCATCCCAGAAGCCAACCGCCAACCCCGCTAGGTAGGCCGCACCCAGAGCGGTGGTCTCAGTGACTTCTGGGACTTCCACGGGTACGTCCAACTGGTCGGCTTGGAATTGCATCAAGAACGAGTTGGCGGAGCCGCCACCGTCGGCCCGAAGCACGGGCATCTTGAGTCCAGTGTCCCGCTCCATCGCCTCGACAACGTCCCGCACTTGATAGGCGATGGCCTCCAATGTAGCCCGGACGATATGCGCCCGGTTGGTGCCTCGAGTCAGCCCGGTAATCGTCCCCCGGGCCTCGGCATCCCAGTGGGGCGCTCCTAGTCCGGTGAACGCGGGGACGAAGTACACCCCACCCGTATCGGCAACCGACGCAGCCAGCGCCTCGGTTTCCCCGGCGTCGCCGATAATACCCAATCCGTCTCGCAGCCATTGGACCGCAGAGCCGGTGTTGAAGATGCTCCCTTCCAAAGCATACTGGACTTGGAGAAACGCCTGCCGCCAAGCGATGGTGGTTAAGAGACCCGAAGACGAGGCAACCGGCTGTTGACCGGTTTGCATCAACAAAAACGAGCCTGTGCCGTAGGTGTTCTTGACCATTCCCGGTTGAAAACAAGCCTGTCCGAACAGGGCGGCGTGTTGGTCTCCCGCCAAGCTGGTGATAGGGATCGGCGACCCGAAGAGGGCCGGGTCTGTTTCGCCGAAGAATCCGCTGGTTGGTAGAACCTGGGGAAGCATTGGCTCGGGGATCCGCAGGTATTCCAGAAGGTCATCGTCCCAGGATTCGGTGTGGATGTTGAACAGCATCGTACGGGAAGCGTTGGTGATGTCGGTGGCGTGCACCCCTCCTCCGGTGAAGCGATGGAGGAGCCAAGAGTCGACAGTGCCCGCATACAGTTCGCCCGCTTCCCCGCGCTTCTGCCCGTCTTTAGTGTGGTCCAGAAGCCACCTGATCTTGGTGCCGGAGAAGTAGGGGTCTATGACCAACCCGGTCCTCTGTCTAACCAGGGAGTCCATCCCATCTAGGCTCATCTGTTGGCATAGAGGTGCGGTGCGCCGGCATTGCCAGACAACGGCTTGCCCCACCGGGACACCGTTGGCCTTGTCCCACACAACCGTGGTTTCCCGCTGGTTGGTGATGCCCATGGCCGCTACCTGATCAGCTTGAATGCCGGCGAGTGACATCGCTTCACGGCTGACGGCCAGGGCCGATTGGAACAGCTCCTCCGGGTCGTGACTGACCCAGCCTGGTTCAGGATAGTGCTGGGTGATCTCCCGGTCGGCGGTTGCCACCACACGTCCGTCATGGTCAAAAATAAACGTGGCCGACCCGGTGGTGCCTTGGTCGACCGCCAATATGTAACTCTGGCTGTTCAGGTGCTGTGCCATAGAAGAGGTGACCGATCCATCACCAAGACGGGTCGACCCAAAGCTTACCGGTACATCGGTTTGAAGAAGCTGTGAAGATAGTTTCTCGAGTGAGCCCAGGCGTGGGCTCGCTTTACCACCGCGAGGGGTATCGCCTCCGCCTTATTGTGGGTGATGCGCATGGTCTCGTACTTGCTCAGCTCAGGGGGAGCGTCGGCAGTGAAAATAATCTCGCATTCTTGAGCTTCCAGGTACAACTTCAGCCCGTCGTAGCCCTTTCTCCGGACATTTGGCGTCTGGTAGATGAACAGCTCGGTGCAACCGAACAACTCGTCCACATGGTCGTTCCCGTTGCCGCGGCCGCCGCCCTGGCGGATCTGCCGCCGATTGATGCCGAAGTTGCCCAAACTCATGTCGTTTCCTCGCCGGTCCGATGCCGGACCTGCCGGCGGAACTTGCTACGGATAGATGGCCCACCCTACCCGGTCCGTTTCCGCCTTGAAAAAGTGTCCATCGGTGGAAGTCACGTACAAGGTAGACCTGTCAGGGCCGCCGAAGCAGCAGTTAGTTGGATTGTTGGCTGGGACTGGATGTGTTTCCAGCACCCGGCCCGACGGCGAAAATACGTAGATCATCGGCCCCGGACCGCCATTGGGCCATCCGGCAGTGGCTACGATGTTGCCATCGATATCAAAGCACATCCCGTCGATGCCCCGATGCACCGCGTTCTTGTCCTTGCCAAAGGTGTGCAGCACCGTGTATGGCCCGAGGCTTCCGTCATCGTTGATGGGATAGGCCCGCAGCTCCCTATCCAAGTCCATCCGGGCGCTGTTGCTTTCTGCTACGTATAGGGTCTTCTGGTCCTGGGACACCAGGATGCCGTTGGGCATGGTGGTGTCGAAGGTCACCCTGGTTACAGTGTACGAGCCGTCGGCTTGCGGGTCGGCCCGGAGCACCGAGCGGTTATCAAGTTCCTCCACCTCGCTGGGGTCGATGTTGGCGGCGTTCCAGGGGTTGGTGAACCAGATACGCCCCTTCAGGTCCAACGCCAGGTCGTTGGGAGTGTTGAGCTTTTGGCCGTCTACCCGGTCGGCAATGGTCGTCGTCGTGCCGTCGGGCTCGAAGCGGACGATGGAGCGGCCGCCGGAGCAGCAACCGTAAAGGCGTCCCTGGGCGTCGTGGCACAAGCCGTTGGTGTGGTTGGTGCCGTCCCGAGCCTGGGCGATGGCGCCAGAGCCGGGGTCGTACCGCATGATCCGATGGTTGGATATATGGGTGAAGTAAAGGGCCTCGCCATCCCACACCGGTCCCTCGGTGATCCCACCGTAGGGCTTATTAAGCAACTCAAAATGCCACGCCATGAAATGGCTCCTTCGCTACTGACAGTCCGGGCCGGACTGCCGGACAATCCCCGGCTAAACTGCCGCCGATTGTAGCAGAAGGGGGGTTGGGGGGACAAATTGAGCCTTATTCATATTTCTAGAAGGCTTAACCCGAACATTATCCCGCCAACCTGACCTGAACTTTAGCGAGTAGAGGCTCAATCACAACCCGCTTTAGATCCTCGGAGCCTTGAATAGTAATCAACGGCACCGCTGCAACCTCTTGATAAAGCACTCCTTCATTTTCAAGAGGATCATTGCCTGGGTTTTCCCACGGAGTGAAACTTCCATCCGGGTCATACCCCTCGTTCAACGGCTCTTCAACCCAGCTCTCAGGTGGGAATCCATGCGTGTTTTGGCCGGGAAGAAATTGGTACAGTCCGAAGGTAAGCCAGGGTTCTTGAAATCCGCTCCAGGCTCCTTTCCGATCCAATAGGACACCAAGAAACAAAATGGTGTCGTTTTCAGCTTCGGCATTCTCGCCGCCTGGAAGCTGATATAGACGGTAGATGGTCTGCGGTATCCACTTATTCGGGCGATGAATGCTACCCGTAAGATCTGCGCATTTGTTGGTGCTGAAGCACTCCCAACCCGCTTCCCCCAACATGTCGTCTCCAGTCCGTATGAGCAATGATACCTGGCTAAAGAAGCTCCTGGCTTCGTCCAATCCAGATAGAATCTTGATTCCTATCTCACTAACCAAATCGCCACCTCCAAGTTTCTACAGGTTTGGATTCACGCAAGATCCACAGAAACGCAACTTCGGCGGGACAAAACACGTATGTTGGGAGAAGTATTGGTAACCAACTGAATGACGCAGGAGACTGAACGAAGCACCATTGAGGATATCCTAGGTTCTAACCTTGAGAATCGAAACCTTGGAAAAAAGTAAGCCCCAAACTATTCAATATAGTGGCCAAGTCGTCTATCAAACCTTTCTCAACAGAGTTTCTGGCCAAGTGGACTACGTCATCAAGGATTTGGGGTAATCTGCGCCAGGTCGTCCAATAGAATTGCTCAATCGATCCGTCGCCTGTCTTTTCCTTCAGCTCATCAGCGGCTTCCTCGATGTCCTTGCTTGGTATCGCCCCGTGTGCCGTTACGTAAACGAGGGCGTAGGCATCGGCAGAGCTGCGCTCGGCGATCGACCGTAGGTTCAGCATCTCCTTAGCGAGTTGATCATTTGGCAAATCTTCTTCGTTCGGCTGAGAGGATTTGCCTGAAAGATATTTAGATTCAATCAGGACAAGGCAATTTTGACCCTCAGAACCCAACAAGCTAATTAAGACATCGGGCTCTGCGCCCTTAGCGTTAGGTTCATGGAGCCACGGCCAAAAATTCAACTTGGCTTCTGTAATTGGCGTGGCCAACTGTAGCTGTTGTTCGCCGAGATTGCGGGCAGTCCCAAGAAACTGCAAGAGACCCATGTCTGGAGATAGGTAACGCCAAAGGCCAAATACGTTGCTGGTGAGCAGATCTTCCATCTGCCCCTCTTGTCTAGTAAGTTTGTTGTGGATTTGGGCGATATACATAAGAAACGAGTACCGCTATGTCAGTTTCCCTTCCTGTCACCATCGGCAGTCGAAATGCTGGTAAACAGATTGGTAATAGCCGAGCAATGCCACCCTAGTCGAGAGAGCGCTGAAGAGAGGCTAGTAGAGCGCTCTCTATCTGGGTTCGAAGTTCTTGGGCAGGCTGCCTGCCGGGGGACTGCAGCTTAGCCCATGGCCTACCCGGATGGACCGTGTCCCAAGGTGATCTCCTTTGAACCCTCCTGCCAGCCCCTGGGTCGTGGATGCCGAACCCTTCAAGGGAGGTGTTCCACAAGGGGGAATATTGGTCTATGAGCATCGATTCTGTGAGGGCTATCCAAATCTCGTCGACCACCAGGTAGCGGCAACAGAAGTCGCCGAGTTTTAGACTTCTGACCTGATCAATGCTTCGCGCATGTTGCCCTAAGCGCGTAAACAACGGGGTCCCGAGATTTCTCTGGCCCCTTGCCTTGCCTTGAGCCTTGCGGGTCAGCTTTACCTACGTAGATCGGCCATACACATTCTTCCCGCTTGTTGATCGTAGAGAGTCGTCGGTATGTTGACGATTTACCCGTATAATAGATTGCATATGCGCCTGCCCCCTGAAAGGGTGTGCTCGGCGGTAGTGGTTCAATGTTCTGGCGCTGCAAGGCTTCTGCGACGCTTTTCCCTAAGTTTTCCTTATCCAGCGGATTGAACATCCGACCTCTCTATGGAAACTTTGGGGGATTGTAACTGACAGAACGTTAAAACGGCTCGTCATGCACCCTGAATTGAGAGTGCGGAGGCAACAGTACGCCCGACTGCCTCCGCTAGCAGCACAGGAACGGCATTGCCAATCTGTCTCATTTGTTGGGACCAAGGCCCAGAAACGAAAAAGTCTACTGGAAAGGTTTGGAGGCAAGCGCATTCTCGGACTGAAAAATATCGGACCGTTCCGTCTGGCCTTTGAAGCGTATTTTCCCCGCCCGGAACCCCATGATCTCCAGCCTTGATAGTTTTCGCGGGTTCGTCTAGGATGCTCCCCGTGTGACCTGGATAAGACCTCGCGCCTGGATTTAATTGATGGTTCGCGTCGTGAGGATCAGATTCACCTTCTTCAAGAACGGGTAGAACCGAAATAGCTTCGCGAACCGTTTTCCAAGCATTCATTGCCGGAAGCTCCTCGCTTTCTAATAGAAATCGCAGACGGGGACGAATCGTTTTGTTCGGTTCAACCCTTTTGGATTTTGGGACTTGAATCCGATCCCAATATTCTCCTGTTACCCACTTGTCCCATAGCAACCGATCGGCGCTATTGGTTTCTTCAGGCGGGGACCAAGTAACTCCAAGGTCTTCCCGCAGGGCAATGAAGAAAACTCTCTCTCGTTTTTGAGGGACACCGAAGTTAGCCGCGTTCAAGTGTATAAATTTGACTTTGTACTTTAAAGCAAACCCCGCCTGTGCCCGTTCGGAAACAAGGCGACCTCGATGTTCTGACCAAGTTTCTTGCGCATCAGGCATTAATTCCGGCATGGACATTCGGAGTTTGAGGTAGTCGACATATTCGGAGAATTGTGGCCGCGCCAATCCCTTCACATTTTCAATGATCACCGCCTTGGGCCGGATTTCTTGCATCGCTCGGAAAACCTCAGGGAACATATCGCGTTTATCTACCGATCCGAAGTGCTTACCCCCCATCGAAAAAGGTTGACATGGCGGGCCACCCGAAAGTAGATCAACTTTCCCTTCAAGTCGATGTCACGAGAATCTGTTTCCTGAACCGAATTCTTGCTTTCAAATCCCAAGATAGAGTGGTTACGCCTAAGGCTTTTGGCTGCATCTTTATCGCGCTCAATGACCACCTCGTGGTGGAAACCGGCACGCGTTAGGCCCATTGCAAGGCCGCCCACTCCGGCAAATAACTCAATCGACTTCACGAGTCTCTCCCAGGAAATCAACCAATCTAGGTCTCAACTCACAGATACGTTCGGTTTCACATTCCCATACGACAAACATTTCCCAGTCCATGGCAGTCAAACCGTGCCTGACTTCTGCATCACGGTCTACGTTTCGGTTAAACTTGGCCTCCCAGAACTCAATCCGCGATTTAGGTGTCCTGGTCCGTGAGCAACCAGGATGCCTATGCCAGAAGCACCCATGCACAAAAATTGCTTTCCGCCTTGGAATAAAAACAACGTCGGGATGTCCAAGCAGATCCAGCCCCCTCACTCGAAAACGATATCCGAGTGAGTGAAGAAGACTGCGGATTCTCATCTCGGGTTTGGTATCACGAGAACGAACGAGAGCCATTCGTCGACTCCGCTCTTTTAAGGTGAGAGTATCCATCGTGGGCTCAGATATGTGATATTCATGGTCTTAATCTATAGAAGGAAAATAACGACTCATTGACGTTGCGTCAAGGAGCAAACGCCAGTGGATTTTATCCTAGCCCCATCTCCATCAAATTTCTATCCCCAGTCGCAAACGCTTTCATCTAGCAGACAACCAATCGCACTTGATCCGTTCCGGGTCCAGCCGACGAATCCGTTGCCACGCCCAACTCCCTCCCCCTTCTTCCCTCAAATGTTATAATTCCCTTTGTCGCAAAAAGAGGCGCCAGGCTGGGCCGGCGCGGGGGGATGTTTGTGGGAGGGGGATGATCCAGGCGCCCGTGACGATGGATAAGCATCGCCGATGAACCGTGTTTTAAGAGAATTACTGGAAGCCGTTGTGCTGGCATTGATCGTATTTATGGTCATCCAGACCAGCATCCGGAACTTCAAGGTCGACGGCTCCAGCATGAACCCAACCCTGGAAGGCGGCCAGTACTTGATGGTCAACAAGCTGGTCTATTTCAAGTTGGACATGGTCCGTCTGTCCCGAATCGTCCCCTTCTGGAAGGTGGACCGGCCCGACAGCAGGTTCGCGGTTCATCCTCCCCAGCGGGGGGAGGTCATCGTATTCCACTTCCCCAGGGACACCAGCAAAGACTTTGTAAAACGGGTGATAGGGCTGCCCGGAGACACCATAGAGATACGCGATGGCAAAGTCTTCGTAAACAACAGCTATCAGGAAGAGCCATACATCAACCGCAAGGGCACGACCAACATGCAACCCACGCGCCTGAGAGCCAAAGAGTACTTCGTGATGGGGGATAACCGGCGCAGCAGCAACGACTCGCGCTCTTGGGGGCCGGTGCCCGAGGGCTTGGTCTTGGGGAAGGTGTGGTTCGTCTATTGGCCTTTTTCCAGCGTACAGATGTTAAACAACTTCTCGTGGGCGCCCCAACAGATAATCCGCTGACCGCCGAATTCCAGGCCAGCGATTATCCACAGATTCCGGTTGTTCGATATCTACGATCTGATAGGCCAATGTACTTGGCCGTTGGAAGCGATACGGGTTCACAGGCCGCCTGAATGCCGGCCAAAGGCCGTTAGCCGCCAGGCGGTCCTACCAGAATGTCCTGGCCTTCGATCTGCACCGGGTACACCTTAAGATTATCTTCCGCAGGGGGGGTCAAACACTCTCCGGTGGTCACATTGAAGTTCGCACCGTGCAGCGGACACTCTATCTCAGCACCGTTCAAGTCTCCCTCGGAAAGGGCGGCGTAGGCATGAGAACAGATCTCGTCGCATGCGTAGATAGTCCCACCCACGTTCGCCAGCAGGATCTGCTCCCCTCCCACTTCAACCGCCATCATGTCTCCCGGAGACAGATCGCCTAGATCAGCTACTTTCTCGAAACCCGCGTCGGCCATGAATCCTCCTTTATTTGCGCCATCAGGAACCCATCCAGGTCCTGGGACGGCGGGGCAAACGTTGAACCGGCCTCACACCGGCTTCGTCCCCGTCATTTATTACGTCAAGGGGTGCTTAAATCCACGATATATTATAGGGCACCCAGTCACACGATTAAAAGTCGGGACATCTTGACGACCGAGGTTCTTTTCTGCGCCCTTTAGTGGACATATAAAAGGCGTATTAGCTATAATGGCTCTTGGCAACGCAGCGGGCGCCTCGTTTCGCTACCGGCCTACGCAGGCCACTTCCAAAGTGATGCGCAAACGTTCTTCCCCTGTCTAACGCCGTCTCTCGCGGAGAGGTGCCGGAGCGGTCGAACGGGCGCGACTGGAAATCGCGTAGGGGCCTCCAGCTTCTCGCGGGTTCGAATCCCGCCCTCTCCGCCATCCCGTCACAAGCGGCAACCATCAGATCCCTTTGGCCGCGTAGACCTCAGGGTTGGCGCAGGCCTCCAGTCTTTTCCCTTGAATCCCCGCTACCACGTTTCTTGCCGCCAACAAACACGTCCTTCGTCGAGAATCGATGGAGGCGCTGCCGATGTGGGGCGTGATCACCAGATTGTCCAGCGAGAGCAGAGGGTCGTCGGGTAATATCGGCTCCGGATCGGTGACATCCAGGGCAGCGCCGCTGATCCACCCTTCTTTTAGCGCCGTGTAGAGAGCCTGGGAATCGACCACCGCCCCTCGCGCCGCGTTGATCAAGATGGCTGTCGGTTTCATCAACTGCAATTCCCGCTCGCCGATAAAATGCCGTGTCTCCATCGTAAGTGGTATGTGCAGAGTCACGAAATCAGCGGTGCTCAAAAGGTCCGAGGGCTCGAAATACTCCATACCGAGTTGCGACTCCAGTTCCATCTTGCGAGTTCTAGAGTAGTAGATCACACGCATATCGAATCCGCGGGCCCGCTTGGCCATCTCCACCCCGATCTGGCCCATACCGACGATGCCCAGCGTCGCGCCGTGGACTTCGGCTCCCAGCCACACCATGGGATGGTATTGCATCTTCCAATTGCCGGCCCTCAGCCAACGGTCGCCCTCGCTGATACGGCGGGCCGCGGACATCAGCAGCCCGAACGCGATGTCGGCGGTAGCTTTGGCCAATACTCCGGGGGTGTTGCCAACCAACACGCCCCGCCGGGTGGCCTCGGCCACATCGACGTTGTCCACCCCAACACCGAGTTGACTAACCACCTTTAGCCGATGGGCCGCTTGAAACACATCGGCATCTATGCGGTCCATGATGTTGGTTAAGATCCCGTCGGCCTCGACGACTTTTTCCAGAAGCTGTTCGGGCGTGGGCGGCTCGTCATCGGGCCACACTTCCGTGTCAGCCGCGTCGGTTAGGACCTCAAGGGCTTCCGGGAAAAATTTGCGGGTAACGAACACCCGTGGCCTGAGATTAATCACCCTGTCGCTCCTTGGAGTGAGTTCCGGGACCGAGTTCCGGGAGTGAGTTGGGCAATTGTAACCAAACGGCCTGGATATTTCCAGGGTTAAGCCGGATGCTATACTTGGGCGCTAGACACGAAAAACCAACCGAGAATCAGGAGGATAGGATGGCCCTGTTCCTAAACGAGAGAGAGGTAGCCGATCTGTTGCCCATGGACGAATGCATCGACGTGTTGGACGAAGCATTCTCCCATGCCGGAAAAGGCCAGACCGAGCTAAAACCCAGGTCCCGAATGCGGATGCCTGGCGGATTTTTCCACTTTATGGCCGCCGCCGACGCGGGACACAACGTGTTCGGCTACAAAGCCTATCCATCCTTCGGCGGCCCCGGCGGCGCCAAGATGCTCGTCATGCTCTATGACTACGAGTCGGGGGCACTCCTGGCATGCATGGAGGCGGGGAGGATGGGACAGATCCGCACCGGGGCGGCTTCCGGCCTGGCCACCCGCTACATGGCCAAGCAGGGGGCATCCACGGTGGCGGTGATCGGCACCGGCGGCCAAGCCAGGACTCAACTGGCGGCGGTTGCCGAGGTGCGAGACATCAGCCGGGTTCAAGTGTTCAGCCGCCGGGAAGACCGCCGGGTAGAATTCGCGCGGCAAAGCAGCGAAAGCTTGAACGTGGAAGTTGTCCCGGCCGAAAGCGCTCAGGCCTGTGTGGAAGGCGCGGATATCGTGGTGGTCATCACCAGCTCTCGAGACCCGGTGCTGGAGGCCGATTGGCTGGCGCCCGGCGTACATATAAACGCCGCCGGGGGCAATCACTGGATGAGGCGGGAGATCGACGAAGGGACGATCACCCGAGCCGACCTGATAGTGGTGGACGACTTGGAGCAAGCGAAGATCGAATGCGGGGACTTGATGTGGCCCGAAGCCAGGGGTTCCTTCCGCTGGGACATGGTCCACGAGCTACGGGACGTTGTATCCGGCAGGGTGCCGGGCCGCCCCTCCGACCAGTCCTTGACCCTGTTCGAGTCCATGGGAATCGCTCTGGAAGACATCGCCGCCGCTCAACTGGTCTACCGAAAAGCCAAGGAGCAGGGCGTGGGGCAGGAACTGCCGTTCTGAGCGTGGCCCCACTGAGTAGGTCCTGTATGGGCACGATTCCAGATCTTGGCCTAAGTCTCTGGCTTGAGAACTCTCCTATCAAAAACTAACCCCTTACTCTGTTCGGGTTGAACAGAGTAAGGGGTTATTGTGGTGCCGATTATCGTTCTAGCGGGACGAACTCACGTCCCGCTAGCTACAGGATCGAAGGGATTAGACGGGGATCCGGTCCCATACACTCACGGGCAGACCCGCCGCGATTTCCCGGCGATTGCGTTCCCGCTGGGTCATGGCAGGTCCAGACAGAGCATCGTAGAAAGCTACGACGCTTCTGAACATCTTCACCATGAGATTATCCTCTTTGACAGGGGTGAATTTACCAATCATCTCCTCGGAGATGAGCATGTCCGCGACCACTGCGGGGGACATAACACCGGATTCGAGGTCGACGACGGGAGCTTCGGTATTCCGACGGTTGGGGGCTATTAGTGTAACCATTTTTCCTCCATATAGGTGGTTAGAATTTATGGTTGACTCGTTGGGAATACCGTCGGGGGCTTGATATGGTCCAGGGCGATACTGAGAGCGCGTCACCATTTGAATTTATGATACTCTTTTATGATTATCATGTCAACAGATAATACACGATATACAATATCGGTAATATCGATGTGATAATCGGCGAGAGGAGCCCGGGCTTTCCATGGCGATCTGGTGGGGCTAACCACGGCTAGCATGGGGAAGAATTGTTATACCCTGTGGTTCTTAGGGGCGGAGGGAAAGGAAATCTGAGGCGGGATTGGCCGCTCACCTGAGATTCCTCGCCGCCCTTCAGCGGAAGGGCTGGTGTCGGAATGACCAAGTGTGTAGTCGAAGGTTGGCGATCCTATTTCCGGAGCACTCATTCATGCTGGTAGGCACCAACGCCACAGCCCACGAATATGGGTGATTCTTGTCTCTCAGATTCTTCGGCGGAAGGAGAGGAGTCTCGTGCCTGGTTGTAGCGATCAACTGAGATTCCTCGCCACCCTTCAGCTGAAGGGCTGGTGTCGGAATGACCAAGGGTGCGGCCGAAGGTTGGCGATCCTATCTTCGGAGCAATGCCAATAAGCGCCTCTTTCTCGACAGAGTGCTCGCTCCGCGGAGTGAATCTTGTTCAGATGCGTCTGTTTAGAGGCCCAGCTTGCCAGAGTTCATGATATTGGCCGGGTCCAGCGTCTGTTTCAAATCTCGAATTACATCATGGCTGACGCCCAACTCCCGGGCCAAAAGGTGGTTCAGCTTAATCCCGACGCCGTGGCAATACTCCATGATTCCACCCATATCTTGAGCCAGAGTTAGCACCCGCTCAACTACCTCCGCCAGATTAGCTCGGAATCTAACTTCACTGCCGGCATCGGGCCTTAACATCATCGAGAAAAGCTCGGGGCGGCTCCACAAGGAGTATTCCGCGACCTTGACTCCGGTGCCCGCCATGATCAGGTCGCAGCGCTTCCGGTAGTCTAGGACCTTCGATACCGGCAACGCCATGTGCAGGTAATCAAAGTTCCTACCTCCCCAGCGGTTCCATCGGACCTTGCGCGGCCGGCCCAATGCCTCGGCCTTATATCGCACCGCTGATTGTCGCCGGTCTCGCCAGTATTCCATGGTAGGGCCTGGGCCGATGTCCTGCCCCCCAGTTTGAACACATATCTGCTTGGCTCGTTGCTCGTCGGCGGCCACCCCTTCACGGTACCCTTCGAATAGTAGGTGCAAACGGATACCGTCTTCGTCTTCGGTCAGGTCCAGCAGGCTAGGACGTATTCCCAACGCGGTCAACTCAACGGCCGCGTCAAACCCCTGGTCGAAAGTATCGAAGGACGCGGTGGTGAAAACCTGGGTTTCAGGCAACCGGAAGACTCGGATCGTCGCCTTGGTAATGATGCCGAATACTCCCTCACTGCCGATAAACAGGTGGTTCAGATTCGGGCCGGAGGAGTATTTAGGCACGGCTTTGGTCGCCACGATTCGGCCGTCGGGCAGCACCACTTCCAAGGCCACCACTTGGTTTCCCATGGGACCGTAGGCCGCCGCCCGGTAGCCCACGCCATTGGTTGAGATGGCCCCAGCCACGGTCGCTATCGGCACGCTGTAAGGGTCATGGCCTGGCATCAGGCCTTGTTCGGCCAGGTCATCTTCCAGGTCCCCAAGCACCACGCCGCCTTCGACAGTTGCTGTCAGGTCCCGGGCATTGATCTCCAATATCCGATTCATTCTAGACAAATCGACGATCACGCCGCCGCGGATGGGCACCGTGCCGCCCATTACCCCAGTGCCGCCCCCGTATGGGATCAAGGTGATTCCCTGATCAGCCGCCAGAGACACGATACCGGCTACCTGTTCCGTGGATTCCGGACGCACCACGGCGTCGGCCAAGCGGTCGAAGGCGTCCTCGGCGCCATATGCCCGAAACGGATTGAGGGCATCGGCGGAGTACCGGTCCAAATCGTATTCGCCGGTCAGCACGTTCTCGCTGCCAACGATCTGCGTTAGGGGATGGATTGTGGCGCTGTCCAGCATGCTTCTCCCAATCTCAACCAAACGTGACGGAAGTATCGGACGTATGGGGGCTGATCAAGTTATTGACGAGGGGGACAACGCTAGCAGGTCAAGGCCGCTTTTTCGATTCCCAAAGTCAGGTGCACCGGGCGGCTAACCAGGCATCGGACTCCCGGAAAGTTCACCCCGTGGGATGATACTGCCACTGGGTGCCTTGAGCGGTATCCTCCAGTATCACACCCTGCTGGTCCAAACCTTCTCGTATCTGGTCGGCCATCTCGTATTGCTTGGCATTGCGCAGTTCGGTTCGGGTGGCTAGCAACAACTCGATGAACGGCTTGGCCGCCAACTGTTCTTGCCCACTGGAGGCCGGTTCTTGGAATGTCAGTCCCAGGATGCCGCCTAACCGGCGCAGGCTGTATTGGGCCGCGCGTACGTCCTTACCCTCGTCTCCGGCTCGGTTCAAGTCTCTTGCCAGGTCGAACAGAACGGCCAGAGCTCTGGGGGTATTCAGATCGTCGTCCATGGCCGCCAGGAACCGTTCTTGATAAGGGCCGGTATCCAGCGGGTCACCCTTTTTCCCACCGGTCTCCCGTGCCAGGGCATGGCGAAGCCGGCCGGCGCTACGCTCCATCGCGGCACAACCCTCGTCGCTATAACTCAGGGGGCTGCGGTAGTGGGAACTGAGGAAATACAACCGCAAGGAGTCAGCGCTATACTTCTCCAGCGCTTGGTCCACGGAAACCAGGTTGCCCAGCGACTTGCTCATCTTATCTTCGCCAAGTTGGAGCAGGCCGTTGTGCACCCAGTATCGAGAGAAGGGCGTGGTATCGGTGGACGCCTCGCTCTGGGCGATCTCGTTCTCGTGATGGGGGAAGATCAGGTCTTGACCGCCGCCATGGATGTCTAGGGTCTCACCCAGGTAGGTCATCGCCATACTGGTACATTCTATGTGCCAGCCAGGGCGGCCGGGCCCCCAGGGGCTTTCCCAGGACGGCTCTCCGGGCTTTGCCCCCTTCCAGAGGACAAAATCCATGGGATGCTCTTTATTCTCGTCCACTTCAACCCTGGCGCCAGCCTGCATCCCGTCCAAAGTGCGGTGGCTCAGCTTCCCATAGTCACTGCTCTTTGTGACTCTGAAGAAAACGTCGCCGCCAGCCGGATAGGCGTAGTCCTTGTCCACCAAGGTCTGGATCGTCTCGATGATTGGAGACATCTCTTTGGTCGCCATGGGATAGACGTGGGCCCGCTGGACGTTGAGGGCGTCCATGCAACGGAAAAAGTCATCGACGTACCGATCCACCAGTTCTTGGGGGGTTATGCCTTCTTCCTGGGCCTTCTGGATGATCTTGTCGTCCACGTCGGTGAAGTTTTGAACGTGGCGCACCGTATAACCCAGATGCTCCAAGTATCGCCTCAGGACGTCGAAGGCTACATAGCTAAGGGCGTGGCCCACATGGGTGGACGAATAGGGCGTAACGCCGCAGATGTACATCTTGACGCTCTGTCCATCGGAAGGAACAAACTCTTCAACTTCCCCGGCCAGAGTGTTATATAACTTCATGCCTCATTTACCAGTGACGCCACGGCGCAGGCTGCGATACCTTCTTCCCGGCCGACAAAGCCGAGATAATCGGTGGTGGTGACTTTGATTCCGATCCTTGCCGCCGGTATCGACAGGGCATCACCGGCCTGTTCTCTCATAGTTTCAACAAAGGGCGCTAGCCTCGGATTTTGCGCCAATATTGTAGCATCCACGTTGGAGATGCGCCAACCGGCTGCCTTCACCAGATCGCCCACGGTGGACAGCAGAATCAAGCTGGAGATGTCCTTGTATTGAGGGTCGCTGGAAGGGAAACGCGCCCCCTTATCTCCCAACGCCGCAGCCCCCAGCAAAGCGTCCATGATGGCGTGAACCAAAACGTCGCCGTCGCTGTGGCCGGACAGCCCTGAGTGGTGAGGAACGGACACGCCCCCCAACACCAAGCCGCGGCCCGCTACCAACGGGTGGCTATCAAATCCTATGCCGACGCGAAAGTCCATTTTATTTTCCGTGGCGTTATTATTCAGATTATTTGTCTTGGACCCATGTCATTCCGCCAAAACCGTCATTCTAAGTCCTTGGGCGGAAGGAGAGGAGTCTCATATCTGGTTCTAGCGGTCACCTAAGATTTCCCGACTCAGCCAGGGACTCGCGACGAAGTCGGAGCTTCGCCGCCCTTCAGCGGAAGGGCTGGTGTCGGAATGACGAAGTGCGCCGCCCAAGGTTGGCAACTCTATTTTCGGAGCAACGACATTGGCCGTGTACCTGAACACACTAATTGGCGCAACAGATTTACCGCCCCTCCGATACCCTGGACTTGAGAAAAGATTCGGCCAGGATTAGATCCTCCGGCGTAGTCACTTTCAGGTTGTCGTAGGAACCCAAGAACATCTTCACCGGATGACCCAGACTTTCCACCATCATAGCGTCGTCGGTAACGTCTTGGGCGCACTGATCATGGGCGCCACGCAGAAGATCATAGCGGAAAATCTGAGGTGTTTGAGCCGCCCATAGCGACCGGCGGTCCGGCGTGTCCAGAACGATACCTTGGCTGGATACCACCTTGATGGTGTCGGTTACCGGAACTCCGGCGACGGCCGCGCCCGCTTCTTGGGCGGCGGCAAGTCCCCGCTCCAGCATGGGCGCGTCCAGGCAAGGACGGGCGCCGTCATGAACGATAACCCAGTCGCAAGGCTTTAAAGAGTCCAAGCCGGAGCGTACCGAGTCCTGGCGGCGTTCTCCACCCGGGCAAACATGGGTCACCTTGCGGTAACCGGCGGCATCAATCAAGTCCCGCCCCTGGCGTAACGAGCCGGAATCGATTACCAACACGATCTCGGTTACCGGTGGAAACGCCTCAAGCTGGTCCAGGGCGAAGCTGAGCAGAGGCCAGCCTAGGACAGGAGCGAAAATCTTATCCACACCGGCCATCCGGGCGCTTTTGCCGGCGGCCACCACCACCGCTCCCACACTGAAGCCGGGAGTAGAGACTCCGGCCATGACCGGCTAGCCCCTGGGTTGGGCGAAGATGATTCGACCGGCGGCGGTCTGCAGCACCCTGGTTACCACCACTTCATGAAACGCGTTCAGGTAGCGGCGTCCGCCTTCCACGACAACCATGGTCCCGTCGTCCAGATATGCCACCCCTTGGCCCGCTTCCTTCCCTTCCTGGACAATGTTAACCCGGAGTTCCTCGCCGGGCAGCACGATGGACTTGAGCGCGTTGGCCAACTCGTTGACGTTTAGCACCTGGACGCCCTGCAGCTCCGCTACCCGGTTGAGATTATAGTCGGTGGTGAGTATCGGCGAGTTCATTCCCTTGGCCAGTCTTACCAATTGGGCATCCACCTCTTCCCCAACGCCAACCCCCACGTCCAAGACTTCCATGGGAACCGTGTCGTCCTTGCGAAGGCGGCCCAGCACCTCCAGCCCCCGGCGGCCACGGGCCCGGCGCAACGAGTCACTGGAGTCGGCGATGTGCCTCAGCTCGTCCAGCACAAACCTGGGCACCACCAAGCTGCCTTCCAGAAACCCGGTGATACTTAGGTCGGCGATGCGGCCGTCGATGATAGCGCTGGTATCGACCAGGATACTGCCATTCCGGTAGACTTTCCCGACGCCGTTGGGGCTTTCCAGTCTAGGGAAAATGGCCGACATGTCTCTACTGCGGTGGACACCCAGCCACATTCCAAAGAGCCCTAGGAACAAGCTGACCATCACCGGTACACCCCAGCCCAACCATCCGTCTAACGAGTACAGTGGGATGGAGATGAGAGAGGCAATGACCAATCCCACCAACAGACCTATGATGCCGGCAACTAGAGTAGAACCGGGAATTGAACTGATGTATTCGGCGCATTTGCGCCACGGTTTAATCGTCAAGTAAGGCGCAACCAGGGCTCCAACGGGTAGCCCCGCCAGGGTTAGCGCCAACCCCCACGGCAAAAATTGCTCTTTACCCGAGGAAAATTCCGATACAATCCCCCCAAGCCTCCAGCCAAGGACCGCAAATACTCCGGCGCCCAGCACTCTGAGCGTCCAAAGGGCAAACACAAGGTTCACCTCCTTTCCAGCTCGACGCTGCGGACTCTATTTTTCCTGGTAACGGCGGCTCTTTGTATCAGGTACACTCGGTCGATTGGAGCATACCATAATCCCCATAAATCGGGAAGAATTTGTTGCCTACCCTCCACTGTTGTTATACGTGGGGAATGGCCTGCGGCCCATCGATAACCATCGGCGTATACTTAGCGGTCGATATAGGACCAATTCAGGAGGTATTTCATGGCAACCGCCACCAAACCCCGAGTGTACGTAATTGGGACCGGGGGCAGCATCTCTTTTGTAGGCTCTTCCCGCACCGACTACATCAACTACAGCTACGACGGCATACACTTGACGATACAGGAATTGCTGGACCGGGTCCCGGAGATCAACGATTTTGCCGACGTGCGCTGCGAGCAGTACATGAACGTGGGCAGCACCGACGTGGGTCCGGATCATTGGGTGGGATTGGCCCAACGGATCAATCAGATATTCCGGGATGACCCGGAAGCAGCGGGCGTGGCCGTCACCCACGGAACCGCCACGCTGGAAGAGACGAGCTATTTCCTCAATCTGACGGTCAAAAGCCGCAAGCCGGTGGTGGTCACCGGGGCGATGCGGCCGCCCACGGGCCTGGGCACCGATACCGACGTCAACCTGATCGACTGCATCCGGGTGGCGGCGGCGCCCCAATCGGCGGGGCACGGCGTTCTCACCGTCCTGAACAACGAGATTCAAGCGGCGAGGGACGTTACTAAAACGAACAGTTACCGGTTGGAGACTTTCCGGTCCAACGAGTTGGGGTGCCTGGGTTACGCGGATTCAGACGAGCAGGCCGTATTCTACCGCACCACTACCAAATCCCACACCCAAGACGCCGAGTTCGACATCGATTCCGTGCACGCCCTGCCCAGGGTGGACATCGCCTACGCCTACGCCGGGGCCGACGGTCTATTGGTCAGGGCTTTGGTCGAGGCCGGGGTGGCGGGCATCGTCGCCGGTGGCTTGGGCAGCGGCGGCTCGCCGTCCAAAATGATGGCGGCGCTGAAAATAGCCACCCAAAGCGGCATCCCCGTGGTGATAGCTACCCAAACCGGCAATGGAAGAGTGGTGCGGACCAGGCGCTACGACGAAGACGGTTATATCGTCGCCGACAACCTGTCGCCGAAGAAGACGCGGATATTGCTGATGCTGGCCCTAACCAAGACCAAGGACCCGGAAGAGATCCAGCGGATGATGTTGACGTATTAGCGAGCTATCAGCTTCCAGCGATCAGCTATCAGGAGCCCGTTTCTGACGGCTGATAGCTGATCGCTGACGGCTCCTCTAGCCAGGTACTTCGTCGTAGTGGTGTTCTTCGCTGATGACCCTGTCGTCGACGAATTTGGCGATCTCCTCATCGGAGTAGCCTAGGATGCCGGACAGGACCTCGTTGTTGTGCTCGCCTACTTTGGGAGTGGTCCCCACGACGACCGGTGTGCGGCTGAAGTGCCAGTAATCTCCGGACACGGCGATGGTGCCGGCCAGGAAGTCGTCCACTTCTACCATGGTGCGCCTTTCCCAGGGGTGCGGATCCTCCGCCGCGTGGGGGATGTCGTTCACCGGCGCGGCGACGATGTCGTATCTACGGAAGTGGTCGATGGCCTCTTCCATGGTCATATCGGCCAGCAACGCGTTGATGGCGTCGTTCAC
>Ga0209554_1000744_pt1 | contig 26830 bp, 22 predicted proteins | sample MarorgKNORR_S2LV_5_FD_188221 | JGI IMG/M metagenome (GOLD analysis project Ga0209554, IMG submission 188221) | Marine microbial communities from the Southern Atlantic Ocean, analyzing organic carbon cycling - Bottom_A/KNORR_S2/LV (SPAdes) (version 2) | ecosystem: Environmental > Aquatic > Marine... | reverse complement strand
CCGCCTTTGATCTTGATCGCTCGTTGGGATTCCATGAGATCGATAACGGGATATTTTGCGTTTTTGTTGAATTCTGTAGAATTGGCACCTTTCATTCCGCATACATTCCGGGCAAAATCAATGACCGCACATTGGAGTCCGAGACAAATCCCCAAAAATGGGATATTATTCTCCCGGGCATATTTACAAGAACGTATTTTACCTTCGCCACCCCGGGAGCCAAAACCGGGAAGAAGTAAAATTCCATTCACATCTGCGAATGCTTTTTCAGCAGATTTATCATCTATGATCTTTTCGGTTTGGATCCATTTTACATTCACCCGTGCATTATTTTCTACACCGGCGTGGACAAATGCCTCCATGACACTTTTATAGGAATCAATCAGTTCTGTGTATTTCCCGCACATGGCAATGGTAACATCATGGTCAGGATTCTTAAAATTTTTAATGAATTTCCTTAAATCTTTTAAATGCGGTTTTTTCTCTATTTTTAGTCGTTCATTGATCATTTCGCCTGCATTTTGTTCATGCATCATGAGCGGAACTTCATAGATGGTGGGAACATCCAATCCTTCAATCACGTGATCTGCGCGAACATTACAGAATAAGGCAATTTTGTCTCGAACAGATTGATCTATAGGATGTTCGGATCGGCAAAAGATCATATCCGGCGCCAGACCGATTTCCCGAAGTTTCATGACGGAATGCTGGGTAGGTTTTGATTTCAACTCACCACTGGCTTTTACATAGGGTAGTAATGTTACATGGACCAACATGTGGTTATGATAACCAACATCAAGTGAGAGTTGCCGAATCGCTTCCATGAATGGGAGACTTTCAATGTCACCCACAGTGCCCCCGACTTCGCAGATCACTACATCATATTTCTTAGGATTGTTTACTGCTTTGATGCGCTTGATAATCTCATCAGTCACATGTGGAATTACTTGTACCGTTTCACCGAGATATTCCCCTTTCCTTTCCTTGTCGAGAACCGTGCTGTAGATCTGGCCAGCTGTAGCATTGTTATTCTTGGTCATGTTAACATCAATAAACCGCTCATAATGTCCCAGATCCAGATCCGTTTCGGAGCCGTCATCCAACACAAACACTTCGCCGTGCTGATAAGGACTCATGGTACCCGGATCCACATTCAGGTAAGGATCTAGTTTTAGGATTGTCACTTTCACACCGGCCTTCTTCAGCAGGTATCCGATGGAAGATGCGGTGATACCTTTGCCCAAGCCGGACATGACACCGCCTAATACAAAAATATACTTGGTTGGTTTGCTTGCCCTCATTTATGCATCCTGTTCAATTGGTTTTTCGTTTCCGTCCATCATTTCAGCAATGTTTTCTAAATCTTCTTTGGTATCCACCGCCCAGTGATGGCAATTTAAGATCAAAGCGTGAATAGGCAATCCGTTATCCAATGCGCGCATTTGTTCCAATCGCCTTTCTTTTTCTCTCCATGATGGCTTCAACATTGTGAATTGATACAAAGCTCTGCGACGAAATCCATATATGCCAATGTGACGATACACACCCCCAATCTCAAGATCAAATATATTTCGCTTGAATTCGATTGCGTTCGATTGATTATCCAAAATTGCTTTCACAATATTGGGATTTAAAAGATCACTCACGGTCAATTTCCGGCTAACTACCGTGGACATATGTACCTTGGAATCCTGAAATGTGTCTACCAAACCATCAATAACCTTGGGATCAATCAGAGGTTCATCTCCCTGAATGTTGATCACAATATCTGCGTCATCCATTTCCTTGATCGCTTCAGCAACACGGTCGGTTCCGGATGGATGATTCGACGATGTCATAACCATTTCAAAATCGAATTCAGCCAATGCATCTTTTGTTTCTTCAGAATCGATGGCCAGAATCACTTTATCCAGTTTTTCTGATTTCATGGCCTGTTCTACCACATGAGCTACCATGGGTTTCCCTGCTAACGGTGCTAATATTTTCTTGGGAAAACGCCTTGAACCAAGGTGGGCAGGAATAACACCAACGATCATTTATTTGGGTTTCCTTTTGTTTTTATGGGGGACACCTCTCGGACTTCCATTTTCATTTCTGACTGAAATTCATCATGGATAATAAGAAGAAAGAATGAGAGATATAAAACAGGCATGATTTTTGCTATGAAATTTACCCAACCCCAAGTGGAAAGGAAAAATTTATTTATACTTGATCGTGTTTAAGTGTTAGAAATACTTGAACACACTTTTACATGAATACTTTCAGTTTAATCAAACCGTAACGATTCAATCGGATCCATATTTGCTGCTTTCCACGCCGGGTATATCCCAAACCCGATTCCGATCACAGAACACACTGCCAGGCCGATAAATGCCCAATCCATGGGAATCACTGCCGGAATCTTAAAAAAGACTGCCACCGCATTCCCGCCGGCCACACCCAAAATAATGCCGGCAATACCGCCAAACTCACTCAAGAAAACTGCTTCGGTCAAAAACTGGATAAGAATGTCCCGCCGGGTTGCTCCAATGGCTTTGCGGATGCCGATCTCCTTGATCCGCTCCGAAACAGAAACCAGCATAATATTCATAATCCCTATCCCTGCCACCACAAGAGCGATAACACTGATGGAAAATGCGAACAATTTGATTCCGTCCGTAAACGGTGTTAATTCTTCCAATATTTCCTCGTTAGAGGTCAATTCAAAATTATTGTCTTCACCCGGGGGCACTTTTCGAAGTGTACGAAGCAACCCAATCACTTCATCCCGGGTTTGGTCATACAATTCTTCCGAGGGTGCTTCCACAGTAATCTCAATATTTCGGCGCCAACCACCAAACATCTGTAAATGAGTCGTTAGCGGAATGGCAATTAGATTATCCTGACTTTCGCCGAACATGGCCCCTTTTTCCTCGATAATACCAATGATTCGAAACTTGATCCCATCGATGGTGATCTGTTTATCCAAGGGGTCTTCAAACGGAAAAAGCTGGGTGATAGCATCTTTCCCAATAATGGCTGTTTTTCGCATATGAAGCACATCATCCCGACTGAAATTTCGCCCATCACTGATATTGGTATTCAGGGTTCGAACTGTGAATTCATCACCGCCGGCTACTTCAATTTTTTTTGTCGCCTGTTTATCTTTGTATTTCACGGTGGCGCCATATTTAGAATCATACGCACTCACATGAAGCGGTAATACAGCACGGTCTTTCAAATCTTTATAAAGTTGATATGTGATATTGGGGCGATTCCGGTATTTCCAACGGCCCCCATGACCGAATTGGATTGCAGGACGTTTACTAATATTAAATGTATTTGTCCCAAAAACATTGAGCCCGGATGCCACAGATGATTCCAATGTACGAATGGCTGTCATAACACCAATCACTGAAAAAACACCGATGGTGATTCCCAAAAGTGTTAATACTGACCGAAGTTTATTATCCCGGATCGCTTCCAACGCCATCCGAAAACTTTCTCTTAGCGTATTTTTAAAATGAGATGTTTTTTTATTCATCATAATGATTTAGCACTTGAACACATAAACACTTTATCACTCATACCGAAGTGCATCAATGGGATCCAGTTTTGCAGCTTTATAGGATGGCGCCAATCCAGATACCACACCCACAACAGTAGAAAGTCCAAGCGCCGTCATGGCTAATCCCAGGGGCATGTCTGATGGAAAATATTGATCAATGATCAAGCTTCCACCCCAAGCTAGACCCATTCCTAATAATCCTCCCAAGAGACAGATCGTAACCGACTCCATAAGAAATTGGGCCAGGATCATTTTGGGTGTTGCACCTAATGCTTTTCGAATGCCGATCTCCCGCGTTCTTTCTTTCACCGTAACAAACATAATATTGGCAATCCCGATCCCGCCTACGACCAAAGAGAGGATAGTAATAAAAAGTCCCGTTCCGCCAATAGCCAGTTTGATCATGGCATACTGTTCCTTAAATGGATCTTGTTTGTTCAAAGCAAAATTATTTTCATCCGTGGGACGAACATGTCGGAGCTGACGCATCATGGCAGTGAGTTCTTCAGATGCATTATCCATTTGGGTTCCATCCACCTTTACATTGATCCCGGTCCAGCCACGACGTGTAAATAATCGCTGGTGAGTTCCAATGGGAATAATGATCTGTTTATCTAAGCTGAACATCCCCAGAAATTTCCCCTGCTTCTCCACTTCACCGATGACTCGAAATGTATAATTTCCGATTCGAAGTTTTTTCCCTATCGAATTTTCATTCTCAAATAAATTATCTGCGATATCTTTCCCAATAATAGCGACACGGGAACCAGACCGGCTTTCGGAATTGGAAAAAAACCTGCCCTTATCTATTTCTGCTGTAGAGATCATGGCATATTCATCCGTGGTGCCTGTAACTCTCACACCGGTGATATCATTTTCACCCCGTTTTACAGAGGTGTACCATTCAGAAACAGGCGCAACATATTGGGCATATTGGGATCGATCTCGAAGAACATCTGCGTGTTTTATCTTAATGTTGGGACGATTGCGCATCTCCCACCATTCCTTATTACCGAACCATTCAAACTTTCGGATATACAAAACATCCTTTCCTAAAAATTCCATACTTTTTTCAAAAGAACGATCCAATCCCGAAATAAGTGTTCCCATCAATGTCACAGCAAGAATCCCGATGACCACACCGAGAGCCGTCAAAAGCGAACGCATTTTATTGGCCAGGACAGCCGATAACGAAATACGGAAATTTTCAAGAAAAAGAGAAAACATCAGGCAGCGGCAGAAATATCTTCTTCCACTTTTCCATCAAATAAGCGAATGGTTCGATGGGCATGTTTTGCAATGTAATCTTCATGGGTAACCAAAATAATCGTATTCCCCGCCTGATGAAGTGCATCAAATATCTCCATGATCTCCCGGCCACTTTTCGAATCCAGGTTTCCTGTGGGTTCATCAGCGAGAATGATAGACGGATTATTTACCAGGGCGCGGGCGATGGCAACACGCTGACGCTGCCCGCCGGAAAGTTCGTTTGGTTTGTGATGCATGCGATCTCCCAGTCCAACGCTCTCTAATGCTCCCGCAGCCATGGACTGGCGCAGGTCTCGACGGACATTTCCGTAGATGAGCGGAATTTCAACATTATGCTGTGCCGTCGCTTTGGGAAGAAGATTGAAGGTCTGAAATACAAAGCCGATTTTTCGATTACGGATAGAAGCCAACTGGTTATCATCCATCTCATTAACCATTTCTCCTTCAAATTCATAGATCCCGGATGTAGGTGTGTCTAAACAGCCGATCATATTCATGAGTGTGGATTTCCCGGAACCGGAGGGCCCCATAATGGCAAGGTATTCATTTTCTCCAATGGTTACATCCACTCCATCCAGTGCACGGACTTCTTCGCCGCCTACATTGTATATCTTATAAATTTCTTTCAGTGAGATCATTGACATTTTAATCTTTCCCTTTTTGATAACGTTCAAATTCTTCATCAACGGAAACAAGCGTTCCGTGCTGGAGCTCGCGACTGATGGCTTTGTAACTTCCGGTTACAATACTATCTCCTTCAGCGACACCGGATCTCACAGCATAGTGTGTGTCGCTGTCAACATCTACATCTACAGGCATCACCACTGCATATTTTTTACCCTTTGGTGCTTTTTCGCCATCAAACTCATCTTTTAATATAAAAACCACTTCTATCATTTTATCCTTCTTCCAACTCCTATCACCTCTGCCTGCCGCAGCATCATCTCCCATTTTTCTCCTTCCCCCTTTACCTTTTTTTCTTCCACCCTTTTTTTTCATGGCTTTTCTTTTGGCCTGTTTTTTATAATTTTCTGATCGGGCAGTCAAAGATTGGATCGGTATGGAAATGGCATTATTTCGCACTTCTGTAATAATGTTCACGGTGCTGCTCATCCCGGGACGAATATTTCCGGGCGGATCGATCATTTTCACTTTCACCTTAAAATTGGTAACTTGTTCCTGACTCCCCAAATTCATGGATTGGGCTGTATGGGCGATCTCGCTGACCATACCGTAAAAAATTGTGTCCGGGAAAGCATCCACTTCTATCTCTGCTGTATCTCCAACCGTAACAGTAACCACATCATTCTCATTCACGTCCACCAGAACTTCCATGCGGGTCAGATCTGCGATGGTCATAACAACACCGGGGTTAAACATGCCACCTACAGCCATTTCACCCACTTCTTTCGTCAAACTTGTGACGATCCCAAATGCGGGAGCCAGCAATTTTGTTTTGGACAATTCATCTTCACGGGAAAGGAGTAACGAACGTGCCTGGTCAACATTGCTGGATGCCGATTCAAATGATGCTTCGATTTGCTCCAGCTCCTGTTTCGAGATCAGGTTTTGTTCAAACAACGATTCGCTCCGTTCCTTTTGCGCTTTCACTTTTTTCAAATTAGCTTCCGCTGATTTCACACTAGACAATGTTTGGTTGTATGCAGCACGGTATTGTTTTTCGTCCATGGATATGAGCAATTGTCCCGGTTGGACCGTGTCACCTTCCGCCACTGTAATTGATGTGATCCAGGCAGTAATGGTGGATGAGATCTGCACTTCCTCTTCCGGCTGAATTTTTCCATTGGCATTCACTTTATGGATAATATCCCGCCGGGATACTTCTTCTGCCTGAACCGATATTTCGTCTATATCAGATGAAAATTTTATCCACGTTCCCACGGCACCAAGAATAATGATAACCAAGGGAATCCATACTTTTTTCTTTTTAAGGTGTTTTAACATTTTCACTCTTCTTTATGTTGATATTCCAGATCCAAGGTTCCAAGAAGCGCTTTAAGATTGGCTTCCAGCATCCGGGCATCATGGATTGAATTAATGAGGGTTGAGTTGGAAAATATCAAGGAAACTTGCGCATCTAATACTTCCAAAATGGTGGCTGACCCGAGGCTGTAACGCTCACGTGCCAGTTTCAAATCTTCTTCCGCCGACGCCACTACGGCTCGGTTAAGCGGAATGATCTCGGAATAGTTATTCAGGGATTCACGAAAAAGTTCTCCCTGAACACGAAGATCATTCAATAAAGTGGTGTAATCATATTCTGATTGTTGCTTGGAGAGTTTGGCCTGGTACTGCTGGACGGACAGGGAATTCCCTGTGTAAATGGGAACGCTCACTGACAGATTCATTCCTAAAGACCAGTCATCTTTGATGGATTCCATCAATGCATCGCTGTCTTCACCATTTGCGGAATAGTTAATGGATGAACTCAGAGATGGGAGGCGGAACCCTTTTGCCATTTGATAAGATATTTCTCCCAGATGGATCCTCGCCTGGGAAATAAGCAGGCTGGGGTTTTGAGTCTTTAGCAATTCCAAAACATCTCTGCTGGATGGTACTACCGGTGTCAACCAATTATCGTCTAAGACTGTAATGGGTTGGCCAAAATCCTGCATTCCCATATCATTGAATAATACTCGGCGGCCATTCTTAAGGTTTGTTTTTCTACTCAGCACATCCACTCGTGCCTGGCCTTCAGCTACCTCCACTTTTAATAGATCATTTTTTTTCACCATGCCAAGATCATACTGTTTTTTCACCAGGGAAACCTGCTGTTCAGACATTTCAAGGTTTTTTACCGCAAAATCCATTAACTGCTGAGCCTGGAGAAGTTCATAGTAAGATTTGATCACATTCTGGATCACTTGAATCTTGGTAGAACGCCGATTCAGTTGGGCAATATTCAGATTTGTTTTAGCCTGTTTTACCTGGTTGATGGATCTTCCCCCGTCAAAAATTGTCTGATTTAGAGACAGGCCGGCAGATAAGGTCGTAAAATTATCCGTGATAATGGATACGCTTTCTCCTTTTGGAAATTGCGTCCTCCTGACGCCAGTTGATGCATTCAGGGATGGTAAGAGTCCACTGTAAGATCCGGTCACGCCTTTTTCTGCGGAGGTTACTTTTAATCCAGCAGACAGAAGCGTTTTCTTGCCAGACAATGCAATTTCGATACAATCATCCAATCCATAACCCTGAGCAAACATTCCAGAAAGTAATGAGATGATGAATATAATTTGTTTCATAAAGTTAAAGTTTGTTGGGTCTTTGACGCAGATAATTCATGAAAGTTGCCTAATTATTTTTATCTTTTTCATATTCAAGGATATCCCCCGGCTGGCAATCCAATTCACGGCAAATTGACTGCAGTGTATTGAACCGCAGGCCTTTCGCTTTTCCATTTTTCAGAATGGAAAGATTTGACATGGTGATACCTACTTTTTCTGCCAGGTCTTTTAAGGGCATATTTCGTTTCGCCATCATCACAGCCAGGTTGATCCTTATTTTTGAGCCATCCATCAGATCATCAGGTCCTGGTCTTTTTTCATTTCAGCACCGATACGAAACGCTTCACCTATAACGATGATCACCATAGCAGATAGAATATCTTCTACATTAAAACTGACGGATGATTGGGGAAGGATTGTGTCAAAAGAGAGCCGGGGTGTAATGAAAATGTTTAAAAGAATGTCATGGAAAAAATCAAATAATGTGACTGCCAGGATTGATACACCGATCCATCTTAAACGTTTTCCATTTTCCGGGTCAAAGGGATGCCCTCGCCCAACCGATCGCACTATTTGACGCAGAAGGAATAAAACCCAGATCATAACCCCGAACATGCCAAACCGCATGAGTTTGACCGGAATCAATAATCCTGTAGGGGCTGGCGCTTCAATGAGCGCAAAAGCTTTCGCACGCTTGAGTTTTACGGGAAGATCCTGACCGCTGATTGTGGCTATTCCTTCTTCTTCTACATGGAATTGAACAGGATAAAATAATTTAGTGGTTGAATCCGTAATGCCAAGAATCGGTCCCGCCATGAGCATAATGAACCGAAAGGAAATATATCCAGCCAACAGGATTGTAAATCCGGTGAGAAACCAGTCAGTTATTTTAATAAAAGTTTGTTGTGATTTTTCGGGCATGACCCGTTTACCTTTAATTTAACGGCCCGAAAACTATAATTAAAATTTTAACAATACAATAATTAATTATTGTTTTACGATAATTTATTTTTCTTTAACAATATTTTATTGAAGAATCCCATCTTTTATCTCTAAAAGGTATTCTTTTGCTGCATCGTAGGAGTTATCGATCTTTCCATCTAAGATCGCTTCTTCGATTGCTTCTTTTATTTCACCCACTTTCCGACCCTGTGTGAGTCCGCAAATTTTCATGATCTCATCACCGCGTACGGGAGATTGAAAAGCTTTCATGGCATCTCGCTCGCCTACGTTTGACATTTTTTCTTCCACATTTTCAAAATTCTTTAAATACCTTTTTACCCGATCCGGGTTTTTTGTGGTGATGTCTGCACGGCACAAAGTCATGAGATCATCCAAATCATCTCCTGATGCCGCCATGAGCCGTCGCACAGCAGAATCGGTGACCACATCCTTCACTAGGGCAATAGGACGGAGATGTAAAAGGGTCAGTTTTTTCAAATAATCTTTCAGTTTGTTTGATAGTTTCAACCGGCGTGCCACTTTGTTCAGCATTCGTTCCCCAATAGCATCGTGCCCGTGGAAGGTGTAGCCCTTGATTTCATCAATTTTTCGTGTATTGGGCTTGGCAATATCATGGACCAGTGCAGCAAAGCGGATCTCCATCTTTTCGGATAATTCTGCCGCATTATCAACCACCTGGAGTGTGTGAGCAAAAATATCCTTATGGTGCCATTCAGATGTTTGCTCAATCCCGTACATAACATGAATTTCCGGGAAAACAATTTCCATGAGTCCCGTTTTTTGCAGGATCACTAATCCCACTGATGGTTTCTTCGTTTTTAGGATTTTGATGAATTCATCCCGGATTCGCTCCCAGGATACAACGTTAATGCGATGTGCTTGTCTTTTGATTGAAGCGCGGCATTCCTTCTCAATTGTAAACCCCAACTTGGATGCAAAGTAAGCAGCCCGCATCATCCGCAGCGGATCTTCCGAAAATGTTTTATCCGGATCCAGTGGGGTGCGCAAGATCTGTTTTTCTATATCGGCGATACCGCCGAATGGATCCGTCAGTTCACCAAATGTCTTTGGACGAATATCCATGGACATGGCGTTGATGGTAAAATCCCGCCGGAGCAGATCGCCCTTTAGATCGGTATAAACCACTTCCGATGGTTTTCGGGAATCATCATCGTATGATTCCGTCCGGGCGGTGGCCACTTCGATCTGGACTGATTTATTGGGGATCATGGCTGTGCCGAACTTTTTAAAAGAGACTATTTTATGGACACCCAATTCATCAGCAAGTTTTTGTGCAAATGGGATTCCTTCTCCAACAGTCATAATATCGATATCATTCAGTGGTTTTCCCATGATGAGATCGCGGACAAATCCACCCACGACGTAAATTTCCATACCTTCCTTGTCACCGAGTTTTCCTGCAGTTTTTAGGATAGATAAAACATGGGAGTTTTTATCATCTCTTAATAATTTTTTTGGAATCAACATGGGGGGAAATTACCGTGATTCAGTTCTAATTTAAACACAGAGTACACCAAGGACTCTAAGTAAATATTTTGTCATTCCGCCCCATGAACTGGAATGCATACTCTTTTGAAAACCACCCCTGAATAATTTGTTAACCGCTGACCGAGTCCACTCATTATAACAGATTGAACAAAGACCTTGAAATCCATCGCCACTCTCATCAATTTTCGACCATGGGAAAAAGAAGTACACTCCTGATTACATTCATTTGCCTTGTTTCAACGGGCTTTGCCCAGTTTGGTAACATTGAGATTAATTTTGATACTCGCCTGCTTCGAAGTGATGAAAAACAGGAAATCGTGAATCTGAAAAATGATATTGTTCGGTTTTTCACCAACACAACCTGGGATGAGACCTACAGCGATTTAACCATCCATCTGCACATCCAGATCGTGTTTGAAGGCATCACCGTAAAAGGGAATGAAAAAATATTCAGTTGCCAAGCACTTTTTTCCAATGGGAGGGACCTCCGATTCTTTGATAAAAGCGTTCAGTTTATTTATAATTCAGGAACGAGTCTCTATTACGATCCGGTACTCTTTGAACCTCTTTCCGGATTTCTCGCCTATTATGCTAATTTAATTTTAGCCGGGGAAATTGATACCTACGAATTCAACGGCGGAAATTATTCTTATGAAATGGCTCGGGATATCGCACTTCGGGGATCAGCGTCAGTTTATAAAAAAGGATGGAGCACCCGAATTAATCTCGTGGATGACTTGAATCGAAATATCGGTTTAAGAAAGTCACGGTTGGCATGGTACATCGCCATGGATCTATTCAAGGATGGTGATATTGAAGGAACCTTGAAGGAGATTAACACAATGATGGATGGAATTGAGCAATCATTTCGGGATTTGGGACGAGATAATCACACGCAATTCTTCCTTAAGGCCCATTCTGGACGGATCGCCAAAATGTTGTCTATGCTGGGGCGAAAGGAATTGCTAAAAGATATGAAAGAGTTAGATCCCGATCGCCGGGATCTCTATCAGGATGCTTTAGACTCTATATCCAAATAAGTCTTTTTACCACTTAAATAATACGCTAAAACCACGGATGTTTTAGTCATCGCGCCCATAATATCACGATCTCTCATTTTTCTTATTTGATTGAATCGTGATCGCTTTCTCAGGATCGTGATCGGATGAATCAGGATCCAACCCAGGGATCTCAAAATACCTGTCACGTGGTTCCAATCCATTTTTACAATAGCATATCCTAACGCTGTAAACTCCAATATCAATCGAATAAATCCAACGTAGAATGCCACTGGGATCGAATAATTCCCAAAAAGCATTAAAAGTGAATTCCGGTGATTCAGATAATATTTTCGGTGGGTATGCATGGGAAGAGATACAGCATTCTTGTGATAAACAACTGATCTTGGTTCCGCCCAAACTTCGTATCCCATAGCCTGGAACCGCCAACAAAGATCGATCTCTTCCATATGAGCAAAAAATGTTTCATCAAATTTTCCTGCGGCCTTAAACAAGTCTTTTCGAACTATCATAGCTGTACCGGAAGCCCAGAAACATCTTTTTGCATTATCATATTGGCCTAGATCTTCTTCTTGGTTTAAAAAGACTCTCCCCCGGGCAAATGGGAAACAAAACAGATCCAAGTGTCCGCCGGAACCACCGGCGTAATCGAAAATTTTACGATTATAATAATTCAGGATTTTGGGTTGTATTGCAGCAATAGATTCATCACCTTTCATTCGATCAATTAAAGGGTCTAGCCAATTCGGATTCTGTATCGTGTCATTATTTAAAAATAAAATGAATTCACCTTTTGCAACATTTACACCCCTATTACAGCCACCTGCATAGCCGTAATTATTATCATTTTCAAGAAGGATCACATCAGGATGGTTCTCTACGATCCATGCCTGACTCCCGTCGCTGGATGCATTATCAGATACAATAATTTCAAAGGAATCAAAGGTGGATCCTTTCAGGGAATCGATACATTCGGATAGAACGTCAATTCCATTCCAATGGGGAATGATTATAGAAACAATAGGAGTTGAATCGGTCATTTCGACCCTGGTGACTTATCCGCCGGTGCGAATTTCTTCTAGAATTTTTTGAGCGTTTTTATCCGATGGATTCCGATCCACCCAATCAGAAAGGACAAGTTCTGCATCTGTTAACTGATCGTTTTTCCGATAAATATAAACAAGGGAAGAGACCAATTCCGGAAATGCTTTTTGCCAACGTGACCAATCGTTTTTAGTTACTGATTTATTACCAAATCCTCGAGTTTTTACCATACCTTCCATTTGAAGAAATTGGATTCTCATTTTTTCCAGGATCTCGATGGCTGTTGCAGGATCGTCCAGTTCCTTATAAAATGAATTAGCATATTCTACCCGGTTTGAAGGGCGGCCATTTTTTCGATTTACCAGTTTATTCATAATGCTCTTCATGGATTCTTTCTCACCCAAATCACCATAGATCCGCGCTACCTGATAATGGAGATCTTCAGACTGAATGGGAATTGTCTCATCTGGAATATTTTGATTCATTTTATTTAATGTATCAATTACTTTTGTACGGAGATCGGCCAGTTTCTCTTCATCTTTATTTTTCTTTTTCCTGTCTTCGCGCTGGTAATCCATATAGTAAGACACGGTCAATTGCATGTAAGCACTTCTATAATTCTGGAGCAGTCTCTTTGTCTGCTTATTTAAGAATACATCTTTATTGCCAAGGTTTCGAAACATGTATCCGGGCTGATAATCCCTTGTCCAATTCAAATAATCCAAATCTTCAGGATTGTTGAAATCCGCCTGGTCAAATTCTGTGGACCAAACATTAGATCCCACATCTGTCATGAGATTATCATACATCCTGTCCACATCAATGGGATCTGTTTTGTGACTCTTTAATTGAAAAGTGAGCCCCTGCATATCTAAATATTGATCTAATCCGATCCTGTTTTTTTGTGAAACTGTCACAGCAAAATAAATAGGGACTCGCCAGCCTGCATCTTTGATGATCCTAAGGATCATCATATCTTGAACACGCAGGGCCCTACCGCCATATGTGGGTTTCAATTCCCATTCGATATAGCCGTCCTCATTTTCCGGATCATCATAGACGGGAACCTGGATCTTTTGTTTTTTCCATTCTGTCAGGCGGGATGTATACTTGTCGATTTGTTTGTCAGACAAATTAATGAATCGGGTTTCTTTAGGACGGTTATCACGTTGCTGCTTGATATACCAAGGCGTGTTCAACAGGCTCAAATTCACCACGGCAACATCGGTTCGGACCTTTTCAACTTCCTGTAAATACCAGAGTGGAAATGTATCATTATCACCATTGGTGAAGATCACACCATTCGGTTTGCAGGATTGCAAAATGTTATAACTGTAATCCCACGCAACATAATTCCCCGAGCGGTCATGGGAATGGTAATTGGCTCTTGCCATAACCGTAGGAATAAAAATGATCTGCAAGATCAGAACCAGGGACACGAGGCGTTTGCTCAATTCTTTATCCTTGATGTATTCAATGATCTTTTCACTGATGGCAGAGGCACCGATCCCAACCCAGATCGCAAAAGCAAAGAAACTGCCCACATAGGAATAATCCCGTTCCCGGGGTTGAGGATCGTCCTGGTTCAAATACAAAATAACAGCGTAGCCGGTCATAACAAATAAAGCCATAACAGAAAATGCCATGCGCTCATCCCGATAAGCATGATAAAACATACCGAGCAATCCGAGAATGAAGGCCATGGGCATCCCAAATTGTGTCCAATCGATCCCATCCTCCCTACTGCTGGCGCCCATGGGGGTTACGCCGGGATCCTTAGAGGGGCCACGGCCGGCAAATTGCCAGAGAAAATAACGGTTATACATTTTCCGGATCTGGTAATCCCAAAAGAAATTCCACTGTTTTCCAGTTTCATGTTTTTTATATTTTCGTTCTTGTGCCGGAGAGAATTTCCTTCCGGGTGCTTCCGGATAGCCAACCACTTCATGAATCGGTGCAATGCCTTTAAAACGACGAGGGAACATGCCCACATCCCCGTACTGCTCACGCTCCAGGTAAGAAATAAATGCTTCAACGGTTTCAGGATCATTCTCATCAATATTGGGATCCTGGTTCGAACGGATAAAGATGAGTGCGTAAGTAGAATAACCAATCAAAACCAACACCATGGAAGTGAGCGCAACGGAAGCAAATCTTTTTCGATTCATCACAGCCCAAACCATTCCACCGAATACGGCAAGAACGAGTCCCGCTGTTGCCCCAATACCGATGGATGCAGCAATCTTGGGGAGCCCCTTAATGATCACATTATGAATAATAAAAAAGATGACACCCGTAATAAGTACGGTCATCCCGAATGATTTCCATTCAAATTTATATTTCCGGAAATAAATAATGAGGGCCACAAAGGGAAGCGTCAGGAGATTTAATAAGTGCAGTCCAGTGGCTAACCCGATCATATAGGCAATAATTAAAATGTATCTTTCGTGGCCTTTTTCATCCGCTTTTTCACTCCAATGCAAAATAAGCCAAACCACAATGGCCGTGAAAAATGTACTGAAGGCGTACACTTCTGCTTCCACCGCATTAAACCAATGACTGTCCGTAAATGCAAACACCAATGATCCTACAATTGCACCCCCAAACGCCACTAATGCGTCATGGGCTGATTCCAATTTTCCGCGCCAATGGACCACGACCTGCACAATGATCAAATAAAGGAACATGACCGCCAGCGCACTGGTCAATGGAGATAAAAGATTGACCCGGAATGCAATATCATCACTGAACGGGAGCATGGAAGCCACTCGCCCAATCAAAAGGAAAAACGGGCTTCCCGGGGGATGGGGTACACCCAGAGTATGAGATACTGCAATAAATTCCCCGCAATCCCAGTAGGAGACCGTGGGTGCCATGGTATCAAAATAAACAATAAAAGATATAAGAAACATGACGCCTGCCAGGATCCGGTTCAGGCGTATATAATCAGAATGGATCACAAGTTACTCTTCTTCTCCGGATCTATCTTCAGAAACAGGTTCTTTTTCTTCGGACTTATTTTCTTCTGCGTCTTTTTTTTCTGCAGGTTCATCCGGTTTTTTCTTTTCATCAATGAAATTCATTTTGAGTTCACTAACCGTATTGATCAGCATTAGTTCCTCATATTCAGATAGGTTGCCTTTCGTTTTTGTCTGCATCATGTCCAAAAGATCAATATAAAAAGATGCCTGGTCCAGATTGCGTTCAATCTTATCCGTCATGGGATTTTTCATTTTTCCCATGGCGATCCACGCGCTGGACTGAAACGTGCCCACGAGATACATAAATGATTGTTCGTCTTTGGTTGGGTTTTCTTGAGACATGGTCTCTCCTAAAAAGTGATTTTAATTCAATATAAAGCCGGGGAATTTAATCCCGCCAATAGCGAGACCAAACGAGGAATCGAGAACTTTACGCTATCTATTACTAACACAAAGAACACCAAGCCCACAAAGGGATGGGAGCAATATCCTTGTTGGATGGAAACGAAAAACTGCGATCAGGATGATCGTGGCACTTTACGACAAACTCACCTCTTCTAAGCGGTCGGCATAGTCCCGAATGAAAGTTTCACGGATCATTTTGTTTGATTCACTCTTTAGATTTGGATCCTTCGCCACTATTTCAAATGCCACTTTTCTTGCATCCCGGATGATGGGTCCATCCGTGACCATGTTGGCGATCTTATATTTTAAAAATCCCGATTGCTTGATGCCAAAAAATTCACCCGGTCCACGGAGTTTCAAATCTTCATCAGCTATTACAAACCCGTCATGGGTCTCTTCCATGATGAAAAGCCGCGTCCGGGATGTGTCTGTCACATTCCTTTTAACCAATACACAATAACTTTTTTCCGCACCCCGGCCCACACGACCCCGCAATTGATGGAGTTGGGTCAATCCAAAGCGGTCTGCGTGTTCTACCACCATGACGGTTGCATTGGGAATATCTACGCCCACTTCTACCACAGTTGTGGATACAAGAATATTGATCTCATTCCTGGAAAATCTTTCCATAATATCATCTTTCTCATCAGCTTTCATCCTGCCATGAACCAAGCCAACGCATAGGTCCGGAAAGAATTTTTCATCCAATTCCTGGTGAGCTTCCACCGCTGCAGCCAGATCCGATTTTTCAGACTCTTCCACCAAAGGGTAGATCACCATGCACTGGCGCCCGGCAGCAACTTCTTCCCTGATGAATTTATAAACCTTACCCAACCGGGCAGGTTCCACCACTTTGGTCACCACCGGTATCCGATTCGCCGGCATTTCATCGATGATGGAAAGATCCATATCTCCGTGATAAGTTATAGACAGGGTCCGCGGGATTGGCGTGGCTGTCATGGCCAGAAAGTGCGGATTATTTCCTTTTTCTACAAGTTTAGCTCTTTGGTTCACACCAAATCGGTGCTGCTCATCTACGATCACTAATCCCAGGTTTTTGAAATCCACATCATCCTGGATCAATGCGTGGGTTCCAATCAATACAGGGATCTTTCCATTTTTCAAACCATCCAAAATGGAGGTTCGCTCTGATTTTTTCATATTTCCAACCAGGAGCGCACAGGGAATATTGGCTTTCACTAATTCAGTTTTGAAAGAGTGATAATGCTGCGTGGCTAATATTTCCGTCGGTACCATGATGGCAACCTGGGTATTATTCCCCACTGCCAAGGCAGAGACCAAAATGGAAACGATCGTTTTACCGGACCCTACATCGCCTTGGAGCAACCGGTTCATGGAAATGGATTGTTTCAGGTCTTGATGGATCTCTTTGATGACACGTTCTTGCGCATTGGTCAATTCAAATTCAAGAGATTCAGAGATTAGTTTGAAATAGGGGCCAATATCCGGAAGGGGTGATGCCCCGGTGTGTTGAAGACTCCTTTTCCGCAGCGCCATCAGCAATTGGAGAAAAAAGTGTTCATCAAATTTGAGACGCTGAATGGCTTGATTCAATTCACCAATGCCATCAGAAAAATGAATATCATGAAGTGCTTTCTTGAGTGAAATCAAATCATTGTCCAATAAAATGTCATCGGAGAATAATTCCGAAATTTCAATATTTAATGAAAGTGCTTCATGAACCAAATTCCGAAGGATCCGTTGGTCCAGCCCGGAAGATTTTAATTCCTGCGTGAGGGGATAAAGCGGTATCACTTTACCTGTACTTACAGGATCATCGTCCTTTTCCAGTTTGTCAAATTCCGGATGGGTGATGGTAAATCCGCCATAATAATCCACTTTGCCATGGATCGCTAGTTTATCTCCAACCTTGAATAGATTTTTAATATAGCGAACACCATTGAACCAGGTCAGGGTTAAAAGGCCGGTGTCATCGGTGACGATGACTTGGAATATCTTTCCGCGACGGGTTGATTTTTCACCAAAAGTCTCTACTTTACCGACCAGCGTGACAAGATCTCCTTTAGTGAAATTTTGGATCGGAGAAATGGTCGTGCGGTCCAAGTGCCTTCTTGGAAAATAATAAAGTAAGTCATGGATAGTCTTGATACCGTGTTCATTTAGAGCCTGTTCACGGCGAGAGCCAACCCCTTTTAAACTTGAGATGGGTGTGGCAAGGTTCAATGGTTGTCCCCCTACGGGGTTATTTCCATTCCTTCCGGTAGGTATACGTCACATACTTTGTTTCGCCAGCGCCAAGTGAAAAAGGGAATTGAATTGTTGATGCATCTTTCTTTTGATAATTAATGGATTCATGTTTAATGATCCAATCACCATTGATGTGTTCTACTAATTGAATATTTACGGGCTCTGTTCGTGTATTGGTCACCTGGACTTCGATAACGGCTTCTTCGCTTTTCCGTTGGCGGTCATAATTCAAAACATGGCGTTTCCCAATCACATCAAAAGCTCGGCCTGACGTAAGGGTCGTGGATTGACCTTTTGGCACATGACCCATATTATCTGCACCAATATACTCAAGACCTCCAGCCGGTGAATAGGAATACATTTCCACTTTACCACCAGGAAGAGCTATACCCAATCCGTTGGATTCAGTATTTTCCATGGTCAACCGAACCTCCAGGGGTTCTTCTTTTTGACGTCGTTCACTATTTTCAAAAACATAGGTCTTGGTATAACCCACATCCAAAGGTCCATACATCCGAACTGTGATATTTTCCTTAGCTTCTAGATCATGGGTATCATTCAAGGAATAAATGTGGTAATCACCTAACTCTCCTTCGTCCATTGAAGGTGCAATTTTTATTTCTGATTCCATAGCAGAAGCTCGATACATTCTTTCCGGTCTTGGCCTGCGCGTGCCTGGCTTATTTAAATGTCCCTCAACAAGTTGAAGTTTGGCACTGTCAAAGTCCATATCTGAATTGTTTGAGATCACAGCCTCCGCAATCAGTTCACCCTTTTCTTCATTCAACAATTTCAATCGATACACCGTGGACCAGGAAAAATTATTGGATTTATAAACCAGCTCTCCTTTTACAATCTTTTCTGAATCGGAATTAAGATCCCAGGAAAGAAATGGATTAAATGTTGGGGTGTCCATATCTTCATTGCCACTTTCGATGTATTTTAATTCATTTCGATTAAACGAAATGATACCGGAAGAATTAGAAATTATTACAGATCCACTACTGATCTCCAGCAGTGTCCCTTTCACAACTTTTCCATCTTTGGGTTTTACCCGGATCTCTTCTCCCCGGAGTTTTTTGAAATAATCGGTTCCGGTAAAAATATTGTCATTGAAACGCTGTGAGATAATAAAAGCACTATCCAGATTCAGGAATGGTGTATCCTTGTGAATGCCATTTGGCAGGTTGCTCCAAACAACATAACTATTCCCTGCGGGTATAGACCATGCAACGGGTTGTTTAATTAAAGCAGTCCCATCTTTATAAATTGTAAGTGTGGCATCTTCCGATTGGCCTGTCAACAATCCGGTTAAAAGAAAAATTAAAGTTCGTTTCATTGTAACATCTCCAGATTTGCTGTTACTTTTTCAAATTCTTCGGTCAGCTTTTCCAGGTTGGATCTTTCTTTTTCTACAACCTGTTCGGGGGCACGATTCACAAAATTCTCATTGGATAATTTACCATTGATTATACCGATTAACCGGTTAATCTCACCAATCCGTTTTTCCATTCGTGCTTTTTCATGATCCAAATCTACTAATCCTCCCAATAGAATGTACATTTCCATCCCGCCCACAACTGCCGTGGCAGATTGGCCGGGTTTTTCGATGGATTCACCCAATGTCATTTCACCAATGTGCGCTAGGGATTTTAACAAATCTACATGATTATTAAGAAAAGAAGATTGATGGTCATCACACCGGACCACAAGATCTGAGAACTTCGATGGTGGCACATTCATTCGGCTCCGGATACTTCGAATGGCCGTTACCACTTCCTGGAGAAGCGCTATCTCTTTTTCTGCATCATCATTTGCCAAACCGGATTCTTTGTCTGGCCATGGCGCGATAATGAGATCAGGTGCATCATTGGTTTTAAAATGGGACCAAAGCTCTTCGGTAATAAACGGGGAATAGGGATGAAGGAGGGATAATACTGTTCGGATACATTTCAGCGCAACTGTGCGGGCGATATCTGCTTTGGATTCATTGTCTCCATAAAATCGCATTTTAACGATCTCTACATACCAGTCACAGAAATCACTCCAGGTGAATTCATATAATACTTTCGCCGCTTCGTTGAAATGAAATCGATCTAATTGTTGATTATAATCATGAATGGTCTTTGAAAGTCGGCTCAAGATCCATTTATCCGAGATCTCCAAACATTCTTTATCAAGATCAACTTCATTGGACCAATCTTCAGGGACATTCATCTGAATGAATCGACAAGCATTCCAAAGTTTATTCATGAAATTCCGGCCGATCTCTAATCGGTCTTTAGAAAATAGCACATCCATTCCCTGAGGTGCCATGAGCAATGTTCCGAACCGGACTGCATCCGTTCCATACTCATCAAATAAGTCAAATGGATCTGGGGAATTGCCCAGCGATTTACTCAATTTTCGACCGGTATCATCCCGAAGGATCGATGTGAAATACACGTCCTTAAAGGGAAGACCATCCATGAATTCATAACCGGTCATGATCATTCGGGCCACCCAAAAAAAGATAATATCAGGGCCCGTTACTAATGCATCAGTAGGATAAAATTTCTTCAGATCATCCCCATCTTCCGGCCAAGTATGGACCGCCATGGGCCAAAGCCAAGAACTGGCCCAGGTATCCAATACATCCGGATCGCGCTCCCAATTTTCCGGATCGTCCGGACCATCAACCGAGACATGAATATTTTTTGAATCTTCTTTATTAATCCATACCGGGATCTGGTGTCCCCACCATAATTGGCGACTAATGCACCAATCCTTAATATTTTCCATCCAATGGTTATACGTCTTGGTCCAGTGCTCAGGATGAAATTTTATTTCTCCATTGTTTACCGCATCCAAAGCAGGTTTTGCCAAATCTCCCATTTTCATAAACCATTGTTCCGACATATAAGATTCAATGGGGACACGTCCACGTTCGGAATAGCCCACTTTATTCACATAATCTTCTGTTTTGTCTAAAAGCCCTTCTGATTTTAAATCAGCCACAACTGCCTTTCGTGCATCTTCCCGCGATAAGCCAACATATTTGTCCGGTACATTGGAATTCAATGAGGCATCATCATTCATAATATTGATGAATTCCAGATCGTGCCTTTCCCCCATGGCAAAATCATTGGGATCATGAGCCGGTGTCACCTTCACACACCCTGTTCCGAATTCACGATCCACATACGCATCGGTAATAATGGGAATTTCACGTCCCACCAACGGAAGGGTAACCGTTTTTCCAATTAAATGTTGAAATCGCTCATCACCCGGGTGAATAGCCACCGCCGTATCTCCCAGCATGGTTTCCGGACGGGTCGTGGCTACAACCAAATATTCATCGGATTCCGTAACGGGATAACGAAAATACCATAAATGTCCATTCACTTCCTGGTGGATCACTTCCTCATCACTGATGGCAGATTTAGACACAGGACACCAATTCACAAGGCGATAGCCTTTATAAATAAGGCCTTTTTCATAGAGTTGAACAAAAGCGGAAAGGACAGCCTTAGTGTAACCATCGTCCATGGTAAAGCGCTCCCGCTTCCAATCGCAGGAACAACCCAGTTTTTTTAATTGGCGAATAATGATGCCACCGTATTTTTCCTTCCACTCCCAGGCGTATTCTAAAAATTCTTCACGGGACAAGTCGCTCTTCTTGATTCCTTTTTCCTGAAGCATTGCTACCACCTTAGCTTCAGTGGCAATGGACGCATGATCTGTACCTGGAACCCAACATGCCTCTTTCCCCTCCATGCGGGCTTTTCGAATCAATAAATCCTGGATGGTGTTATTGAGGACATGCCCAACAGTAAGCATACCTGTTACATTTGGCGGAGGGATAACAATTGAATAGGGCTCTTTATTCGAATTGGCATTCGCATGGAAATAATTTTTCTCAAGCCAGTGGTCATACCATTTATCTTCTACCCTGGCTGGAACATAGGTTTTCTCTAAAGTGGGATGTGACATAAAATAATCTTAAATAACGAGTAAATTTTGGTCAAAATAAAGTTCGCAATTTTACGACAATTCCAACCCTCTTTCATTGGAAACATGAGAGTTTATTCAGGGAATAATATTATTAATTCATAAAATGAATTGTGTAAAATCGAGCAAAATAATACATGATATTCAATGATCCTACTTATCGATAATTACGATTCCTTTACTTGGAATTTGGTTCAATGCCTCGAAACATTGGGCGCAACTGTTACGGTAATACAGAACGATGTTTCACCCGATTTAACCAAACTCAATCCTGATAAAATTATCATTTCTCCGGGTCCTGGCACACCCGTTGATTCAGGTAATTCAAATCAGATCATTCAACAATTTATGAATCAAAAACCAATTCTGGGTGTTTGCTTGGGTCATCAGTGTGTTGGCTCCGTATTTGGTGTGGATATTCAACAATCGAAGCGGATCCTTCATGGGAAAACATCCCTGATCCACCATGATCAATCCGGATTATTTGAGGCAATTCCATCCCCCTTTCAGGCAGCTCGATATCACTCACTATCATTGGAATCTGTACCGCCGGGTTTTCACAAGACATCCTGGACAAATGATGATGAGATCATGGGAATCCAACATGAGTCCCTTCCAATTTTTGGTGTTCAATTTCACCCGGAATCTTTTCTAACACCTATGGGGTCGAAGATATTGGAAAATTTTCTTCATGTCTGAGCACTTATTTCATTTTCTGACCCTCTTGTTTTCCCCTGTCAAAGGGGAGAATTACCTGCCTGCTCCCGTCCAGGGGGAGGGCTGCCAGGAAGAGGGGTCAATAAAATGATTTCAAAAGTCATTATTTCAGGAAATGAAGAATCGGATTGGGGAAATATTTCTGCACAAAATCCAATAGATCAAATTTCTCTTTCGTTAGATGATTCACCAGATCTCATTGTGGATTTTGTGAAAAAATATGATGGGAATTTCATGGCCGGATTCATTTCCTATGAATATGGCGCAAAACAATTGGGTGTTCCGTTCCATGAAATAGATGGTTTGCCAGCGATTCATTTTCGCGTTTACGATTCTTATGAAGATTTTAGTGTTCCGCCGAATTATCCCACCGTGGAATGGGCACCCTTCGAACCAATTATTCCCAGGCAAGAATATGAATCCAATTTCAAGAAAATAAAAGATCTTATCCGAGCAGGTGATTTTTACCAGATCAATTATACCCATCCACTCAAATCAAAAACGGAGGCAACACCCGAAAATCTGTTCCATGCGCTTCGTCTAAAAAACCGGGTTGGTCATTCTGCATATTTTGAGAGTGATGATTGGGCGATTCAATCCCTTTCACCGGAACAATTTTTAAAGATTGAGAATGGGATCATTTCCACAAAGCCTGTCAAAGGAACTATGCCCCGCGGTGCATCATCATTAGAAGATAATCAAAATTTAAATCTGCTTTTAAGCAGTGAAAAAGAACAAGCTGAACTTTACATGATTATTGATCTATTACGGAATGATTTGGGGAAAGTTTGCGAAACTGGATCTGTTCAAGTCCTGGAATCAAAATCGATTCAAAAATTGGAAAAGGTATTCCATACTTACGGCGTAGTCCGTGGAGAATTGAAACATGATTTGCATCCAATCGAAGCACTTCTTTCAATGTCCCCCGGCGGTTCAATTTCCGGTTGCCCGAAAAAGCGTGCCTGTGAATTCATCCATGAAATAGAGTCCCATCCACGCGGTATATATACAGGAACAATGGGTTACATTCTGCCCGATGGGGCACTTAATTTTAATATTGCCATTCGCACCATTATCCAAAAAGGAAATGATTTAATTCTCGGGGTGGGTGGTGGAATTACCATTGATTCCAATAATGATGATGAATATAAAGAAACATTAGCGAAAGCGGCATCATTCCAGCCATGATAAAAGCATTGATCAACAATCAATGGGAATCCATTCCCAAAGAGATTCTTCAACTCGGTGCAGAGACCTTTGCCTATGAGACTGGATTGTACGAAACATTTCGAACCTTGGATCATCGACCTGTTTTTTTGGAACCCCATCTGGGTCGACTTTTTAAATCAGCACAAATTACAGGACTTAAGATTCAGTACACCCGATTTGAAATATTGGAAATGATCGAACTAGTTATTTCTGAATTTCCTGATCCCAACCAGCGAGTCCGAATCTTGGCGGTGCCAGAAAAACTCATTGTTTATACAACTTCCCTGGATTTGGATAATTCCATTTATGAGGGTGTTTCGACAATCACTGTAAAAGGAATTCGGGAAACACCCGATATGAAAACCACGAATTATAATGTTTGTCTGGATGCTTGGACAAAGGCTGAAAAAATGGGGTGTTTTGAAGCAATTCTTACGGATGAAGACGGACATGTTTTTGAAGGAAGCAGAAGTAATATATTTTGGGTAAAAAATGGTGAAATTTTTACACGTAAGGGTGATGTCCTTCCTGGAATTACCAGGCAAACTTTAATTACAAATTCACCGGTTACTGTCTCTTTTGGTAAGCTGAACCAAAACGAATTTGAATCGTTGGATGAATTGTTTTTAACCAATAGCGGCTCCGGTGTGGTACCCATTATTAAAGTAAATTCAGCCCCAATTGGCGATGGGAATCCGGGACCCATCACACAACAATTAAAAACCCTTTACAAGGAATGGTTAAAAAATGAAATCTGAATACTCTATATCAGGCATGACCTGTAATGGATGTGTCGCAACCGTGGCAGAAAAACTTAAAAACGTAATGAATGTCGAAAAAGCGGATGTTTCTTTGGAATCAAATTCGGTAATAATCACATCATCTGACCCCTTGTCAATCGGGACCCTGCAAGAAGCACTCCCGGAAAAATACACATTGAGTGAATCGATCCAAATTCAACCGGTTGAACCCGCCATTGAAATTGAATCAGACCTGAAACAGCTTTTCCCTCTCTTTCTTATTTTCTTTTATATCACTGCAGCGACAATTTTAATTAATTGGAATGATCTCAATGTAGCAGATTTTATGTATGACTTTATGGGGCTCTTTTACATCGTATTCAGCTTTTTTAAATTCTTGGACTATAAAAACTTTCCCGATTCGTTTGCCATGTATGATCCGTTAGCAAAAATAATTCCTGCTTATGGATGGATCTACCCATTTATCGAAACAGTACTGGGATTATTGTTCCTCTTAAGGATGGAACTTCAGGTTGCACTTTATGCTACAGTTGTCGTTCTAGGAATCACAACAGTTGGCGTTACAAAAACATTGCTCAATAAAAATGCAATTCAATGCGCTTGCCTAGGTACAGCCCTAAAACTACCTATGACCAAAGCAACCTTTATTGAAAACAGCATTATGCTTTTCATGGCAATCTGGATGCTGTTGGCTTAACTCAACCATCCTTTTTGCTTTTTAATAAACAATACTTTTTCTTGTTATTATTTTTGAGTTTGGCGTTATCCCAATCCTATTCTTTAAAGGGTCAATTCTGGACCCGTGCTCTAACCAGCAACGATGATCCTGGAGGAAGATCATCCATCGAATCCACCATGGGATACATTCCTACACTTTCACTGTTTAAAGAATTATCTAATAACCAATTGGTGGATATGGAATGGGCCTATCGATTTAACAGAACTTATTCCGGTGATTCCTTATTTAATAACAATGAATCTCACCACCGCTACTGGGTACGGTACTCCAGTGAAAAGCTGGAAGCCCGACTGGGTTTGCAGAAAATAGTATTTGGTCCTTCTTTTGTTTTACGTTCCCTTTCCTGGTTTGATACCATTGATTTAAAGGACCCCACCGGACAGACGGACGGTGTAGAAGCATTCCGGCTGCGGTGGTTTCCTTCCAACTCCTTATCAATCTGGTCCTGGTCAATACTCAATGATCAGGATAGTCTTTCTTTTGGTGGACGAGCAGAAGTTTCAATAAATATGGGTGACTTGGGATTTACCTATCATCAAGATCCTTCAAAATCTCTGCAGACTATTGGTCAAATTGGCATTCCAATTTCAGGTTCTCACAATCGCGTAGCTATTGATTATCGGTATGATGGATTCATCGGCTTTTGGAATGAAACTGCCGTGATTCTTTCTGACGATATTGAAATCAGTATGATAACCATTGGGGCAGATTATACCCTGCCCATCGCTAACGGAATTTTGATTATGACGGAATCCATGTTTATCAATCATTCCGAAATTAACAACCAATCAATTACCGCATTTATGGCTAGTGTCCCGCTGGGGATGGTTCATCAACTGATGTTTATTTCCCAATTGGATTGGAAAGAAGATCGAAGTTATAATTATCTACGGTGGAGCAGTACCTACGATCGTTATAGTTTAAATTTCATCTTGTCTATTAGCCCAAAACGTGCTGATTATAATCTACCTGAAGAAGATCTGCCTAGATCGCTGGCAGGTTTTGGAACTGGTTTACAATTTATGTTTATTTACAATCATTAAAATAAAAAATGTCGAAAACTTCTGTTGTCCAAATCCAAAACCTGTTAAAACAATTTCCTGTTGGCGGTGATTATTTCACTGCATTGAGCGACATCAATCTCAACTTGGAAAATGCAGAATTCATGGGCTTGGTGGGTCCATCCGGTTCCGGGAAAAC
>Ga0209554_1000741_pt1 | contig 26973 bp, 23 predicted proteins | sample MarorgKNORR_S2LV_5_FD_188221 | JGI IMG/M metagenome (GOLD analysis project Ga0209554, IMG submission 188221) | Marine microbial communities from the Southern Atlantic Ocean, analyzing organic carbon cycling - Bottom_A/KNORR_S2/LV (SPAdes) (version 2) | ecosystem: Environmental > Aquatic > Marine... | reverse complement strand
AGAAATGAGGTGTCCTAGAGGATCCCACACCCAGCGCGCTCTACACAGGTTTTTCTGAAACCCGCACTATGCACTTACGACATAAGTAAATGGCAAGGTTTAGGGATATCTCAGAGTCAGGTATCCAAACCTTGGGTTGCCGTGGCAGAGCCGTCGGGTGCTGTTTCCGGGGGTGAAAGCCAGCTCGTGAGTTTGTCTCGCGCCACTTCGATACCCGTACGCTTCATTGCAGAGAACAACTGTACCGATATTTCGTCAAAATCTTTAAGCTGATTCTGTACTTTTAACAGGACGTTCTGGGAGGCACCTCTTTTCAGTTTGTCGGCTTTGGTGAGTAGAATGTGCATGGGCAGGTTTGACTGGACCGACCAGTCGATCATCATGCGGTCAAATTCTTTCAGGGGGTGGCGGATATCACTTAGCAGGATGAGTCCGACCAGTGCCTGCCGTTGTCGCAGGTAGCGCTCCAGTTCCCGTTGCCATTTGTCTTTCACAGCCAGTGGCACCTTGGCGTAGCCATAGCCGGGTAGATCTACGAGATAGGCGCCACTCTCTAGGCTGAAAAAATTGATTAGCTGGGTGCGGCCGGGGGTCTTGCTGATGCGAGCGAGCCGGGAGTGACCGGTGATTGCATTGATGGCGCTGGATTTGCCGGCGTTTGAGCGACCGGCGAAGGCAACCTCCGTGGTCGAGTCCTGAGGGCAGCCGTCCAGTGTTGCGGCGCTGGTGGTGAATTGAGCCAGATTGAAGTTCATTGATACAGGTCCAGGGATCATTGCTGCGGCTTGCATGCTATCGAAAGCCGCCGCCTCACACACGCTTTTTTGAAAACAGATTCGATAGAGTCGACTGAGGAATTGGGCTATAATTCGCGGCCCCGAATTGGGCTTAACAGATCTAATAGACGTGCTAGCCGATAGATTGTCTAGCAGTCGGCCTAATGTGTTGTTGCAGTAAATCCAGGGATCTCAATGAATAAATTTGTAGTTGCTGTTGTTTCCGCCGTTGTGAGCGTCACCGCGCCAAGTCTCCTGCTGGCCCAGGGGGACGCCGCAGCCGGTCAGGCAAAGTCAGCCCTGTGCGCTAGCTGTCATGGTAGTGACGGTAATAGCGCGCTGGCCATCAACCCGAAATTGGCAGGTCAAAACGCCGCGTATATCGTCAAGCAGTTGATGGACTTCAAGTCCGGTGTGCGCGCAGATCCGACCATGGCAGCTATGGTGCTAAGTCTGTCTGAGCAAGATATGCAGGATATAGCGGCCTGGTATTCCTCCCAATCCGTCACCGTGCAGGGTGCGAATCGGGATTCACGGGAACTGGGAGAAACGCTGTACCGCGCCGGCAACCAGGATATAGCAATGGCTGCCTGTACCGCCTGTCATTCTCCTACCGGACAGGGAAATGCCCCCGCAGGCTTTCCAAGCCTGAGTGGTCAACATGCCGAATACACCCTGAAGCAGTTGAAGAGTTTCCGTGCCGGCGAGCGCGCAAATGATATCAATGCCATGATGCGTACGATCGTTGAGCGCTTCACCGATAAAGAGCTGGAAGCACTAGCCAGCTATGTTTCCGGGTTAAATTAGCCGGAGCGTCCGCCAGAAGAGCCAATTTTGCGACCGGGGGGTCTTCTACAGCAATCAGCAAGTTGGAAACAGTCGGTCTGCTGTTATAATGTTTTTGTGATCAGTTCCACCTGAAAAATGACGGAGTAGGACAATGATTAAACGAACAATTCAATTACTGGCAGTGCTAGCCCTCCTGCCCCTCGCGGTATCCAGTTTTGCTCAGGTCGAGAAATACGTGGCGGGCACCCACTACACCGAGCTAAGAGCGCCGGTGAATACCAAGGATTCATCCAAGGTCGAAGTGATAGAGGCCTTCTGGTACGGCTGCTCCCACTGTTTTCGATTCGAACCACTGATAGAGAATTGGCAAGCAAACGCAGCAGCAGATGTCGATTTTCAGCGTTTCCCCGCCATGTGGAATGGCTTAATGAAGATTCACGCCCAGGTATACTACGCAGCCGTGGCCCTCGATGCCCTCGAAGTCCTGCATGAGCCTGTGTTCAACGCAATTAATCTCGAGGGTAACCGCTTGCAGAATGAGCGCCAGATTGGTGAGTTATTTGCTAAACACGGAATCTCCCAATCTGACTTCGAATCGGCCTTTAATTCTTTCTCCGTGAGGACCAAGGTCAACCAGGCTGAAAAACGCATGCAGGATTACGAGATCCGCAGTACTCCCAACATGATCGTCAATGGCAAATACCTCATCACTACCGGAGAGAATGTTCCAACCCAGGCAGAAATGCTGAAAATCGTTGATTTTCTTGTAGAAAAAGAGCGTGCAAGCCTGAGGTCATCCGGCGAGTAGCCGCCGCCGGCTGGCCGGCAACCGCACTTAAGGGGGTCGATTTCTTCTAACATGGAGAAGCTGCGCCCGATCTCCAGGCCGCGCGGACTTGTTAGCACAGCGTCTGTGCGCCGATCTGAGTTGCCGTCAGGGGGTCTGGTTCAGAGACCCCCAATCCTAAATCTAAAGTAATCCAACCAGACCAGGGTCCCCGGGGTCCCCGGTCCATTCATTCCGAGTCTCGCTGCTCTCAGTAGCGCCCTGGTCAACAGCCTGCTAGGAGGTGTTGGCATGCAAGATATTGGCTCACACTCGGGGTTGGCGCGATTACCCGTATTAGCAAAAAAGCACGGGATATCCGACATTTAGCCGTGCTGGATCAAACTATTTTGCCCATAACCCAGTCTTAGTGCAGAGACTGAATTAACTACTAAAACCCCCGTTCGACGACGATCCTGTGGACAGGGTTTGCTGTCAACGACAGCCAGGCGATGACTCGGTATGGCGCAACTACAGCAACAGATTCTGGGCTACCTGCCTACGGCAATAAGGGAATTGCTGGAAGGCGGTCCCCGGCGTGCCTTGCTCGAAAAGGTAGATGCCACGATCCTCGTGCGCAACGGCTGTGTAGCACATCTTGAGAGTCGCAAGTTTTCGAGTCTTGAGGATTCTGAAAACGAGCATACAAGCGACGCAGATCTCATCGCGACCGCAAGCAAGGCCCTTCTCAACTCCCAAGCAAAAGAACATTCAACTCTCTTGTTACTGCCAGCATCTGAATTTGTAGCAACTACCCTGGAAATGCCAGGTGTCTCGAAGGAGAGCCTGATCTCTGCGGTAAAGCTGCAGGTCGATTCATTACTACCTGCCTATGAGGGAGATGTAAGCCTGGCGGTAAACCCGGCATCGGTGGCGAACGCTGACGGTCATATCGCCTTGTGGATGGCGAGTTCGAGAATCGCGGAATTCTTCGATGCTTTTGCGCGCCAAGGTCTATTTCTCGCCGCCATCAAACCACGGGTCCTGGCTGCGGAGGAGTCAGACCATGACACCCTGATAATCGACTCCGACGGAGAAAGTAAAACGGCAGTCTTGCTCAAGGCAGGCATCGTCAGACGCTGGTTACATGTCAACAATATAGATTTCGAGCAACAGGAATTTTCCGAGCAATGGCAACAGCTCATCGATTCTACTGAGGCTGAAAAAACTCGGCAACTGGATGAGCTTGCAGATTTTTTTGAACTAACGGATAAAAAAAGCCATCGCGAGTACAGCCTCTTCCCCCTAGGTGCGCTGCGAGTGAGGAAACGCATAGAAAGAGGCAAACAGCTGTTACTTGCTGCCGCCATCATTGGCCTTGCAGTGCTGTTATCGGCGACGCCCTTTATATTGCAATCATTTGAGCTGCGAAGTTTTGCCACAAGGCTAGCTATGCAGCGGGAAATGTCTGCAGAGCCAAGACAAGATCAGGCCATAGTCGTCAATTTTGAAAATGAATGGGGGGCCATCAACGACTTCCCAGACCAGGGCGTTAGGGAGGCAATGTTTTCACTTCAAGGTGTATTAAGCCCCGAGCGCCTGTCTTCACTGGAGATCAGCGAAGGGCTAATAAAAATCCAGGGTACAAGCACAGAGCCCCAGGCGTTACTAGAAAGGCTGGAACAGAACCCGGTGTTTACCGAAGTGATTTTTTCCCGAGCCACCAATAACAGCAGATACTACATAGATCTGCGACTCAATACAGTGAACTTTGAGGCGTACATGGTGCGCTACTTTCCAGATGACTAAAGCAGCTCTGAATAATGGCAACTGGTCTCTGTGTGCCCTAAATTGAGACAGATAGGAACCCTTAACTAAAGCGATGGAAGTTTCTGCCAGAGAGAAAAACATTCTGATTTTGGCTGCGGTGGTTGCAGTTATCTTCGCTGTCAGCAGTGGTTTCCCCGCGCTTCGCGACCTCTACCAGCAGCGTCAGGAAAATATTGAAGCCGTGCAGATAGATATCTCGAGGGAGCAGCGTCTGATTGAAGACATGCTGGTATGGCGTGAGAGGCGCGTCGAAGTCGAAACCATGGTGCAGCAATTGGAAGCACAAATATTTAGCGGCGGCACCGTCGCAATCATCGAAGCAAACATCCAGCGGGTGATATCCCAACACGCCCGAGACTCCGGAATTACCGTGAGCTCGACTCGGTTGGCAGATCGTCTGGATACGAAGGGATGGCTGTTGATAAGCCAGGAGATGTCATTTCGAACCTCGGATGATGGAAACACCATAGATTTCCTGGAAAAACTGGAATCCTCAACGCCCCAGCTATGGGTTAGCGACTTCAGTTTGAATCGGTCTCGAAATCAATACAATGGATCGATTACGGTCGTCGGTTTTGCCCGCAACGAAGACCTGGGGGCCTCCGATGTTGCTGACTCACGGTAGTTTAGGTGAACACGTAGAGATGAAAACCTGATGTCTTATCAGTCGATGACACTGCCATTATTCAGTCAGTTACTGGAACCTGAAGGGATTGCTCCGGCCCGGGATTTTATGGAGAGTGGAAAGCTCATTTGCCACCAGCTACCGGCTATCGAGCTGAGGGCAAAGATCAGATTTATTACCAGAGAACTGGTGCGGTTTAGTCTGGCCAGCGACGACGAAGTCAGACGCATGATGAAACATTGGCGCGCGGAATTATCGCCGCAGATGGACGCTGCGGAAAATGAAATTTTTGTATCGGGATTTGAAGATGATGAGGAGCTGAAAGATCTCGCCTCCGAGGCGCCTATCATTCGTCTGGTGAATCACTTGTTCGCGCGGGCAGTAGATCTGAATGCCAGCGATATTCATTTTGAGCCCAACGAGACTCATCTGGATATCAGATGCCGGGTCGATGGCATCATGACGCGCATAGAGCGCCTGCCCATAAGGATACACACTGCCGTAGCCTCGCGGCTGAAACTCATGGCGAGGATGGATATTGGTGAGAAGAGATTGCCTCAGGATGGCCGTATCAGTTACCAGGTTGGCAGCAAGGACCTGGACATGCGGGTGTCTACACTGCCCGGCGTACACGGTGAGTCTGTAGTGCTTCGAATTCTGGACCGTGATGACACTAAGGTGAGCCTGCAGCAACTGGGAATGCCTGAAAGGCTGTTGCAAGATTACCAGGGCCTGATTAGCCAACCCCACGGCATGATTCTGATCACCGGCCCTACCGGCAGCGGCAAAACCACGACCTTGTATGCCACATTAGAAAAAATAAATGACGAAAAACAGAAAATTATTACGATAGAAGATCCGGTCGAATACCAGCTTGACGGTATTACCCAGATTCAGGCCAATGCCAGCATCGGTTTAAGTTTTGCTGCCGGCCTGCGCTCAATCGTGAGACAGGATCCAGATGTACTGATGGTTGGCGAGATTCGTGACCACGAAACTGCAGAAATCGCGATCGAATCGGCGCTTACCGGTCACCTCGTGTTTTCCACTCTTCACACCAACGATGCTGCCGGCGCGGTGACTCGATTGCAGGATATGGGTGTCGAAGGCTACCTGATCAGTTCCAGCCTATTGGCGATTCAGGCCCAGCGCTTGGTGCGGAGAATTTGCCCGGATTGTGCCCGTCAGCACGAACTAACCGGCGATGAAGCCATGGTTCTGGAGATCGAAAAGAGCTTCTGTCCGCTGATAACTCGCGGCAGCGGCTGTGATCGCTGTGGCAACACCGGCTACCGTGGGCGCGTCGGTCTCTACGAACTCCTGTTAATGAGTGATGCCATTCGCCATCACATCGCCTCCGGCGCCGATGCCAACGTTATCCGCGATCAGGCAATTAAGGAAGGCTTGACGACGCTGCGGCAAGACGCTCTGGCGAAACTCAAGGTCGGCATGACGACACCGGAAGAAGTGGTGCGGGTAACCAGAGCCCTATGAGTACAATGTACTACAGGTACCAGGCCTTCGATGCGTCTGGAAAAGTGCAATCCGGCCAGCTGACCGCGGATTCCGAACGTGAAGTCATCCGGATCTTGCAGGGCAAGAATCTGACGCCGGTAAAAATTCAGGAAACCAGGTCGAGTTCGAGCTGGCGCGGTAGAAAAAAAATATCCCACTCCGATCTGCTGGATTTTACCAACGGACTGTGCACCCTGGTGGAAGCCCGGGTCCCTCTCGATAAGGCATTACGACTCTTAGAAGGCATTACCGAATCGCCATCCATGCAGGAACTGGTGTTGAGCCTGTTGCGTGAAGTGAAAGAAGGCAAGAGTCTGGCCGATTCCATGGAAGGCCATCCGACGGTGTTCACCAGGATGTACGTCAACATCGTCAGAGCGGGGGAAGAGGGGGGGATACTGCATGAATTGCTGCCAGACCTGGCCGAGTTCTTGGAAACCAACGCCAAGACTCGACAGGCCATAATCTCTGCCATGATCTACCCCATCGTGTTGTTGGTCACGGGCGTGGTATCGGTGGTATTGCTGCTGGTTTTTGTCATCCCGCAGTTCGCCGCTATGTTTGCAGATGCCGGCACCGATATACCGCCGTCGGCTGCGTTCCTGTTGTCGCTCAGCTCCTTCATCCAGCGCTATGGATTTATTTTTATCATTCTCATCGTGTTAATGGTTTTTCTATGGCGGCGTATGGATCGGGAGCCAGCCACGAAATTGCAGAAAGACGGATTTCTGCTCTCCCTGCCCATGGTGGGTACCCTGATTCTCTATAAAGACTGTGCCGTTTTTGCAAGAACCCTGGGCGCGTTGCTGGGGGCAGGCATTCCATTGATCAGAGCGCTTCGCGTGGCCAGGGAAGTGATCTCAAACTCCGTGCTTACCAGGCACCTGTTGCAGGTGGAGGAGGATGTTCGCGGGGGTGCGGGGCTGGGAATTTCCCTGGAGAAGACCGGGCAGTTTCCTACCCTGCTGCACCAGTTGATAGCGGTGGGTGAGGAGTCGGGCAGAACCGCAAATATTTTGCTCAAACTCGCCGCGACTTTTGATAATTACGTACGTAACCAGATGGCGGCATTGGTCTCGGCCTTGCAGCCTGCGCTTATTCTTTTTCTGGCCATCGCTGTTGGTGGCATAACAATCACCATGTTATCTGCTGTATTCAGCATGAATGCGGTGGAATTCTAAGGCGTCTCTGTCAGAGTCAGTCGACTCGTATAGAGCCCGGTAAGTGGAGAGGTTATTGTGAACGCAAGCATATTGAAGCACATATTTAGGAAGCTAATAGCCCTGCCTGGGATGGTGCTGGCGCTTTCGTCTTGTGCAGTGCTGGAAGCCCAACGCGGTGCAGCTCCTGGGCCAGCCCCTCAGGCAGCAGTGGTGACAACGCGAGTATCGGTTGCAGGCAGTCAGGGGGAGCAGATCAGTATACCTTTGATTGCCGGCGTCGATGTGTCGGCACAGCAGGCACTTCTCGACGAGATCAACAGAAATGGCCAGGCGCTTGACTTTCCCGGCTATCGGGAGCAGGTACCGGTCACAGTCTCTGGCGATGATATCGTCGAATTGAACTATGAACAGGTAGACTTGCAGCTGGTGTTGGAAGAATTGGCGAACGCCCTGGATATCTCCATTGTCATGGATCCAAGTATCGCCGATAAAATCAGTATTCGTACGGCGGAAGACCGTCCACTGACGCGGGAGGATATCTGGCCTCTTATCCGTCTGCTAACCCGGAACGCCGGAATTGTTCTGCAACGTGTTGGCAATGTTTATAACGCGCGAAAGATAGCGACAGGCTTGCCTGTTGAAATTGTGACGGCTCAGACTCTCGGCGATGGCAGTGCATCGCGAGTAATGCAGATAACGCCACTGGTCTATGTTTCAACTCAGTCTGCCATCGATATATTGACCCCGATGCTGGAACCCGATGGTGACGTCATTCGACTCACGAACACCAATATTCTGGCGATATCCGGCACCGAATCGCAGTTGCTGCGGATCAATCAATTACTGCTCCTGATCGATGCGGACCCGTTTGTAAATCAGGGTATTCAACTCTTTCAATTGGCCAATGCCAATGCCGCCGAAGTGGCCACCGAGTTATCAGAAATTCTGGTCCTCATCGAGGGGTCGGAGCCCTCCTATCAAGTCAAAGGTATCGAGCGTATTAACGCCATCTTGGTTACCGCCCCGGCGACCAGGGGATTCGAGGAGATCAGTCGCTGGATAAAGATACTGGATGCCGACAGTCAGGAGCAGGTTGAACAATTGTTTCGATATGCGGTCAGGAATCTGGACGCTATCAGCCTGGCAGAAACTCTCTCCAGCGTGTTCGAGGAAGATGATGAGCTGATTCCTCAACCAGCGGCTGTACAGGACGGTCTCTTCGGGGAAGCTGACGCTGAAGTCCAAACTGATTTCATTCCCTCAGGGGCCGCGGCGGACTCGGCAGTATCGGCAAACCTGTCGGTCAAAATCGTGGCAGATGAGGCTACCAACAGTTTGCTGATCAGGGGTACGGCCCGCGAGTACCGGCAAGTGCTGACGATTATCAGTCAGCTGGATGCGGTGCCGCTGCAGGTAGTGATCAACGCCGTGATTGCGCAGGTTACGCTGACCGATGATACGCGCTTCGGCGTGGACTGGTCCCGTATTGCCGATCAGCCAATTACCAATCCAATCTCTACGGAGACCAGCACTGTTTTCTTGCCAGCGCTTGGTGGCCTGCTTTTTAACAAGACCTTTCTAGATGGCGCGGCGAGAGTGGAAGCCACCCTGGAGGCTATTGCGGTCAATAATGAAGTCAGGCTGCTGGCACGACCAACGCTGACTGTCGCTAACAATCAGGAAGGTGAGATTCAGATTGGATCGCAGGTGCCGGTGGAGCAGGGGCAGACCATTGGTGTAGGAGGTCAGGCGACATCCAATATCCAGTATCGTGACACCGGTATCGTCTTATCCATTACACCTCAGATCAACGACGACGGTATCGTTAACCTGATCATTCGGCAGGAGTTGTCTTCTGTCGACAATGGCGCCTCTGGCATCAACAACAATCCGGTGTTCAATAATCAGGAGATTAGTACTACAGTGGTGGTCAGAAGCGGAGAAAACGTGGTACTCGGAGGCTTGATTCAAACAGTCATAGAAAATCTCAACACCGGTATTCCCCTGCTTAATCGAATACCAGGCATCGGCGGCCTGTTTTCCTATCAGCAGCAAAACCAGGAACGCCGCGAACTGTTTATCGTGATTCGACCGGAAGTGATAGATCTAAACGCCGGGACCGGTCCGCAGTATTCAGAAATTCTGGCTAGATTCGAGCTGATCGATGATTTGTTTGAAACTGTAAGACTGTAGGACCGTTCTGTCGTTAATCAAAGGATATAGAGATGAATACCCAATATGCAGTAAACAGGCAGACAGGGTTTACACTTATCGAAATTCTGGTGGTGATGGCAATCATCAGCATGCTCGCCATAATGGTGGCACCGAATATTTTCAAACAGCAGGCCGGTGCCAATCGCGATGGTGCACGGTCCCAGATAGCCTCGCTGGAAGCAGCCCTGGACACCCATCGATTGGACGTGGGTGAGTATCCCGATAGTCTCGATGGACTGATGACAAATGAAACTGGACGCGCTTCCTGGAACGGGCCTTATCTGCGGCGTGCAGTGCCCAAGGACCCCTGGGGCAATGACTTCGTCTACGACGCCAGCGGCCGGGAATTTACCCTGATCTCTTATGGTGCAGACGGTGAGCGGGGCGGCGAGGATGATGACGCCGATATCGGACTCTAAGGCTGTCGGTGGTAAGACCTACTCTCGATCTGCGGGCTTTACCTTACTGGAGTTGTTACTGGTTCTCACTATTCTGGGTATGGTCAGTATTCTGGTGGTGCCGAATCTGGGCGGACTGGAATCCCGATCTTTTCGTGCTCAGGTACACCAGGCTGTTTCCCTGCTGAATTATTCCCGCCACATTGCCGTTGTCAGCGGCCAACCCAGCACCGCCAGTTTCTTCATCGTCGAAAATCCACGATCCGGCGCTGCCTCTCGAAACAGCGTGGGTCGATGGGACAGCTTTGGGACCACGGTGCGCTATCGGGATAGCACTGACCGCGAAGTCGAAGTCGAAGACAAAATTGAAATCACCTTCTATCCCGAAGGCGGTAGCACCGGCGGCATCCTGTTGTTCTCTCAGGATTCCCTGAGTGTAAACATAATTGTTGATCCATTTAGCGGCAGAGTGACTACACAGAACCTAGATGAGGATGGTGAAGTCATTGAATAGACAACACATGCAGGCGGGATTCACGCTACTGGAGGTTATTGTCGCCCTGACGATTACCGGCTTCGTTCTCGGCAGCCTGTTTTCACTACTGGGCGGTAGCAAACAACTATCATGGCGTTCCGAGGCCAGCTTGATCGAAGCTACCCGGTTGCGAGCCGCCACCAACTTTGCATTACTGGAAGATGAATATTTCGACGTCGAGCCAATACTCGAAGATGACAGTTATGAAATTCGATCGATAGATATACTCGAAGAACCTGACCGCAAAACCCAAGCCAGCACCTTTACCCTGGAAGAGTACGAAATCCTCAACTCGGATCGAGGCATAATTATAACAGGCAGTCGATGGATCCAGCTGGAGCTGCCACGGTGACTGGTGAATTACTGATATGAAAAACCCAGAGCCTCAGTCCGGTTTCACTCTCATCGAGGTCATGTTGGCGCTGGCGTTGACCGGCATGCTGCTGGGGCTACTCAGTACCGGTGCCTACATCGTCGCCGAGGACTGGAACCGAAATTCAGACAGCCTCGATGCAAACCTCGATGACGCGGTGGCGATATTACAGATCGATCGGGCACTGCAGGGGGCGTTTCCCCACAGTTATACCAATGAAGATACGCTTACTCGGCAGATATACTTCACCGGCGAAGATGATTTTGTCAGCTGGGTGTCGGCTGTTTCGCCCCAGCGCACTCCTGGACTGACTGCCTGGGAACTATTCACCGTCGATGACGAAGGTGTCTACCTGGCATTGGCGCCAGCCTACAGTGACAATCCTGCCGAGCGTCTGAGTGAAAGCGAACCGCAACTGATTCTGCCGGGCTATGCGGCCGAGTTCAGCTATCTTTATGAAGAGCTGGATGAGAGCAAGCGCTGGAGAGATGACTGGGAGGCAGAGGAATATCTGGGATTACCCCTGGCCGTTTATGTCAGGTTCGAACCAGACGACAGGGACCGGGAAGTGCTGGAAATCGTCGCCCGAATTCGCAGTAACGAACACCGCTCCATCAGACCAAACACGGGCCTGCAACAGGGGCTATGATGAGTAAAACCGCAAAGCGTCAATCCGGCTCGGTCATTATTATTGTCCTGTGGACGGCGGTGTTGTTGACGGTGCTGGTAACTGCCATGGCCAGCAAGGTCAGGCTATCCGCCAAGACGGCCCTGCATAACCAGGAAGCCAGTTCCCAGTGGCCGCAATTGATGGGGGCCCTCAGCCAGGCGGAGATGGAGCTGATGCTGGAGAGAATGCCCCGCCCGATCGGAGAAACCCTGGAAGAGACCGATGAGGGAGAAATCAGGACACCAGCCTATCGCTTCAACGGCCAGGTATTAAGCTTAAACTACCCTACCGATGAATCGCTGGTGGTGCGAATCTATGATCACGCTGGGAAGGTCAACCTGAACCGCATTCCACGACGCAATATGCAGTTGCTAATCGAGAAAAGGTTGGGCGGGCAAGACGCAGATCCGGAGGAAGTACAGGACCTGCTGGCGGCCTGGACCGACTGGACCGACCTCAACGACCTGGAAGGTCTGAACGGCGCGGAGAAAGACTACTACCAATCGCTGGAACAGGCGTATACGCCTCGCAATAATCCCGAACTGGATACCGTCGAAGAAATCCTGCACATTCGCGGCTTCGCCGAGTTGCTGGAAGGCATTAACCTGGATGCGGCTTTTACTATCTACGGCAACACCCGCACAGTCAATTTGAATCTGGCGACCAGGGAGGCGATGCGCCTGTTGCCGGGACTCGATGATGAACTCATCGAAAACATTCTGGCCTACCGGGAAATAGAAGACATTCAGAATCGCGCCGAGATAGGCGAGATTGTCCCTTTCGAAAATATGCAGGAGCTATCTGCCTGGGTTGGCAACAATACATCCAATATCTACTCGATTTTCGTCTACCGGGAAATTGAAATCGAAGGCTCGGACTATTTGGAAATGCTGGAAGAGGATGAGTTCGCCAATCCTGACCCGGTTACCCAGTCCCACATGGAAATCGTAGAGGTGCGCAGTTACAACAACCTGCCTCGAATCTATAAGATTGATCCCTATGGGCGACTGCCGGATACGGCGGCGCCGCGCGTAGCGGAAGAAGACTACCTGTTTCAGTATTAGGGCATCACCTTATTATTCAGAGCTGCCCCTAGGCTTGTTCAGAGCTTGACCGTGGCACCTGTTGTCATGATGGCGGCTTTACGGACCATTCTGAATGCATGATCAATGGGCCAACACCCTTGTTGGCATCAATATGTTTCAGCTTGCTGAATTTGGTTTCATACCAGAGCAAGCCACTCTTGTCCGCCAGTCCACCGAGCACATAAAATTCCCCCACTCGCATCGCCATATTTTTCACCGTCAAGGCGACGGTGATCTTGTCGCCCTTGCGAAATGGACCCTTTTCGATGTCATCGACACCGGTGGTAAGAAATGAAGCAATCGGCTCTTCGGCGGATTTCATAAAGGCAAAGCCAAAATTGCCTTCCATGCCATCGACCAATACCTCTATTTCCATTTCCAAAACAATATCGCTTAAGGCCGGTATCGATGTCAGCTCATTACCCTCGGGAGATTTCACGGACAACGAATTAATTTTGCAATCCTGAACTCCGCCCTCACCTTTCCCCTCACCTTCGGAATCGGCATTTGCCTGTTTCAGCTCCTCGGGAATGTCTTCCCGAATGCTGTGATAGACTTTTTTGTTGGAACAGTAATCTTCGTAATGGCCCACTACCTTATCGCTGTCCCCCATTTCCCTGATTCTGCCTTGGTCAAGCCAGATCGCTGTGTCGCAGAGTTCCTGTACATGAAACATGGAATGGCTGCAGAACACCATGGTCTTTTGTTGTTCGCGGAATTCGTTCATCCGCTGTACACATTTTTTTTGAAAGGCCATATCGCCGACCGAGAGCGCCTCGTCGATAACGAGAATGTCGGGTCTTACCATGGTGGCGATAGAAAAGGCCAGCCTCACATACATGCCTGAAGAATAGATTTTGACTGGCCGATCAATAAAATAGCCAAGCTCGGAGAACTCGATGATGTCGGCTTCCAGCTGTTCGATGTTTTCGTCAGGCACTCCAAGCAGGGAAGCATTGAGGAAAATATTCTTGCGGCCGGTGAATTCAGGATGAAAGCCCGCACCAAGCTCCAGTAAAGCCGCCACCTGGCCGCGTAATGAAATATTGCCACCGGTGGGCTGCAAGGTGCCTACCAACAATTTTAGCAAGGTAGATTTTCCGGCACCGTTGACACCGATGATGCCAAGGCTTTTGCCACTGGGTACGGCGAATGATATGTCGCTCAGTACATGGAAAACCTCGTGTCTCGGTTTGCCCAGTAATAACTCGATCAAGCGATCCTGAGGCTGTGTGTAAATTTTGAAATCTTTAAACAGACCCTCAACCGAGATTCTGTGCGCCGCCTGCTCCGGACTCATAATACGTCTCCGAAGGCATGCTTGATGCGCATATAAAACCAGCCGCCACCAAGATAACTTAGCAGGGAAACCGGAACAATAATTTGCAAGTTGATGAGCGGTAAGTGGTCCAGCAATATCACTTCCCGATAGATATTCACAAAGCTATGCATAGGGTTGAACAGGAACAGGAGTTGAATCGAGGCGCTGTCGATCATACCGATGGGGTAGACGATCGGGGTCAGAAAAAACCAGATAAAAACAAGCAATCCTACGAGTTGTTGCAGGTCCCTCAGGAAAACGCAGAGCGCGGATAGAATCGCGACCAACCCCATGGTAAATAAAAACTGGAAAAAGAAAATCAGGGGCAGCCATAGCCACTGCCAGGACAGATAACCGGTAACGGCCAGATAGAACAACAGCACACCGAAGCCAATCCCATGGGTCAAATAGGGCACCAGTGTCCCCACCACCGGAATGATCTGGGTCGGAAACATGACCTTGGTTATCAACGGCGCTTTTTCCAACAGCAGCCCCGGTGATTTGCTTACGGCATCGGCGAAGGCGAACCAGGGCATATAGCCGATGACCATGAAGATGACGAAACTGGTCTCGCCAAATTCCTCCGGACCGCGGATGCCGAACACGAACCTGAACACGAAGGCATAGGTAATGATTTGCACAACCGGAGTCAGAAACAGCCAGAGAAAGCCACCGATAGACGCCGCAAATTGACCAAAGAAATCCTGTTTGGTGAAATTGTGAAAGAGTCGGTAGTTGCTAATGGGCGTCAATATCCATTGACGTAGTAGAGAAATTGTCATGTACAGTCGATTACTCGGGAAAATTAAATGGTAACATTGTCAACGCCGGAAAGTATAAGGGCTCGGTGGGCAGTGTGCCATCTCCGAATCACCTGAAATTGGTAAGCGATTGGGTTCTTGGAAATGCAGCGAGCGGTGGTAGCAGAAAATCAACTAATTCCCTATGAAGTTTCGCCGTTGCCAGCGGGTCCCTGGCTGGTTTTTGCACCCCATGCCGACGATGAAACTTTTGGTATGGGTGGCTCTCTGGCCAAAGCCAGCGAGCAAGGCCTGGACACCCACGTCGTAATAGTGACCGATGGGGCGCTGGGCGGAGACGCTCCCGACCTGATTGAGGTGCGGCAAAGAGAAACCCGCGAGGCGACAAATCTGCTGGGAGTAAATACTCTGCAGTGGTGGTCGGAACCAGACCGGGGCCTGGTTCACAGTTCCCGCCTGTTGAAGAAAATCGCTCAGCTTATTGGAGAACTGGCACCGGCCAGCGTCTTCTTTCCGGGCCTGCTTGAGCTGCATCCGGATCATCGCATGACTGCACAGCTGGTCTGGGCTGCACTGAAGAGTCTGGATGCGCCACCGGCGGCCTTCGCCTACGAGATCAGCGTTCAGAGTCCGGTGAATCGCTTGATTGACATCAGCGCACAGCGCGCAATCAAGGCCCAAGCCATGGCCGTCTATGTCAGTCAAAATGGTCAGAATAACTATCCGGAGCTGGTGCAGGCGCTGAATACGACCCGCACCTTTACTTTAGCGGCAAGCGTCAGGCAAGCAGAGGGATTATTTGAATTTACTCCGCAGCAGCTCACTGGCGCTCTACATGACGTGACGCGCAAAGTGATAGAGATGTATCGATGAGCAACTAGCCCGAATATCTCACCAGTTGCCTGAAGTTTCAGGCAACTGGTGAGATATTCGGGCTAGTGAACGGCGGTGTCTGACTCTGTCTCAGCCCCTTTGTCGGTATCCGGCCTGTTGGACTCTTGCATCCACTGTGGCCAGATCGCCTGGGGCCATTCAGCCGCGCTCCACAACTGGTGAATAATGCCCAGCCATTGCCGCAGTTGCCGGGCTTCCAGGGTTAAGGCCGCCTGCTCCTCATTGGCGCCTTTAAAGCTGAGTTTTACGGCCTGTGGTGACCTGCTTATGTCAACCGAGATCACAATCCACGCCAGGGCAGTGTCCATGGATTGAACGGGTTGCTCGGCCGTCAGTTCTGCGCTGGCAGTTTGCTGGGCAAAACCCTGAACCAAGTCTGCCGCCTGCTTATCTTTGAGGGCCTCCGGTGTGGCTACCGAGGTTTGTTGCTCCAGCCATTGCAATAAGTGATTGACTATGCGGATGAGCAGACGTTGTGTTAGCCATAAAATCTCGGTAGCACCGGTTTCGACTTCGGCAGTGAGGCGTACGCGATCTTCATTTTCGACGTATTCCGAGGTGATGCGTTGAAGCTCAGACATGTTGGACGAGTTATACTCCCCGTTAGATGACCCCTTTGCGAGCAGGTCAGGAAGATGGGCCACGCAAGGGTAAAAAAGGGCCCGATGTTTAGATTCTCGGCGTAAGACGATCCTTGTTTTTGGCCTCGAAGTTTTTGGTGGTGATTTTTTCAGTGGGTCCAAGGGGCCCCGGTCTAGGCATCAGGTGCTTCAAGCCAGGAGCTGACCTCGAGCATATCGTCTGCCGTAAGTAAACCCGCTTCCCGTTTCAGCCTTAAAAAAGCATTAACCTGTTCATAACGGGATTCCTGTAATGCCCTCTCCGCCTGGAACTGATCACGCAGGGCGTTGAGCACATCAACACTGGTCACTGTACCCAATTCAAATCCTCTTTGCATAGCCGTCGAGGAGAGTGCCGTGGAATCGACCAATTGCAGAGCGGCCGCAATAAGGGTCTCTCCCGATTGCACTTGCAGATAGGCTGCCCTTACCCTCTCCCCAGCCTCCAGCTGCACTTGTCGCAGCTCGTTCTCGGCAATTCTTTGCTGGCTGGTGGCTTCCCGAACACGGGCCCGGTTGCTTCCACCGGCAAACAAAGGGATAGAAATATCTACACCGATATAGGTGTTATCGGTAAGGTATATGGGGGCATTATCGAAGCCAAGGTCGGTACTCTGACGCTGCGCGATAAGCGATACTCGAGGCATATAAGCGCCGCGGCTGGCCGCTAATCCCGACTCGGCAGCTTTGACTGCGTATTCCCGTGCCTGAATTTGATGATTATTCTGCTGCGCCTGACCAACCCAGTAATTTATGCTGTTTTCAAGAGTTGGGACCACGGCAGTATCACTGAGGCTAAACAACTCCCCCACACTAATGCCACTTATCGAACGCAGTGCTTCCCTGAGAATAGTCAGCTCACTTTGCAGTTGCAGCCGCTCCCCCTGAGCCGCCGCCAAACTGGCCTGGGCCTGGTACAAGTCGGTAATCTGCGAGAGTTGACGATCATAAAGGCTTTGAATTTGGGCGAGCTGATTAGATACCGCGTCTACCTCGGATTGCGCAGAATTTACTGCGTCGACCGCCTGCAGCACAGCAAAGTATTTTTCCGCAACCTCGGTTAACAGGCTTGCCAACTCACCGTAGTACTCGGCTTCATACTGATCCTCGGAAAAACGCGCCTGCTTTCGAGCAGAGAATGCCTGCCAGTTAAACAATACCTGGCTCAGTTGCAGAGAGTATCGCTCGCCATTGAATGTTTGCAATTGATTGAATGAATCACGGCGATTATTTGACAAATTGGCGTTGGCGTTTAGCTGTGGCAGCAGGCCGCCGGTGGCGATATCTTTTCTTGCCGAACTTATTTTTAGACGCTCTTCGGCGATCTGTAGTCGCGGACTTGATAAGATAGCAGCGGAAAAAAAATCCTCCAGGATTTCACCGGCCTGGGCAAGTACAGGAAAAGCGAGGCTCAGAACCAGACTCGTCAGGGCTATAGCAGAATGTTTTGGCATCACTAGTCTTCGATCAGGCTGCGGGCAATAGCGTTGGAGAATGGTTTAAACAGGTATTGGAGCAAGGTTCGGGAACCGGTGGCGATAAATACATCCGCCGGCATACCGGGCAGTAAAACAAGATCACCCAGGCTTGCCAAACCTTCTTCAGTAACCTCAACGCGGGCTTCGTAATAGGCAATGCCGGTAGCTTCATCGCTTAAACTATTTGCGGAAAGGGTGAGTATGCGCCCAAAAATCGTCGGCACCGAGCTGCCAAATGTGGAGAAGCGGATGCTTGTGTCCTGTCCCAAACTCACCCGGTCTATATCGTTCGGTGACACTCTTGCCGTGACTATCAAGTCAACACTTTGGGGAACTATTTCAGCAATCGGGTTCCCCGGACTGATGACGCCGCCCTCGGTATGAAAGCGCAAGCCATTAACTATGCCGGCAACGGGGGCTCGAACAACAGTTCTTTTAACGATGTCTCCAAGGGCATTAATTCGCTCATTCATATCGGTCAGGGCTGTTTGCGTCTCGCTTAGCTGATTGACGACTTCGTTGTGGAATTCCCGTTGCAGCTGCAGAATTTGCAACCGGGCTTCACCAATTTCCACTTCAGTTGACGAGATAGCAGCGCTAAGCTCAGCGGCCTCGCCTTTGAGGCGGGTAAAATTGCGCTCTAATTCCCGCAGGCGCGTTTTGTTCGAGAATCCCTGGCTCAGAAGCTCGCTTACGTCGTCCAGTTCGTCGCCATAGGAGCTTGACAATTCCTCTTTGGCGGCCTTTTGCGCAGCCAGACCGGTTAATTTTGATCTCAGTTGGTGCTCACGTTGTTCCAGGACCTCAACGCTGCCATCCAGTGCAGCCCTGCGGGCTCTGAATATCTCTGTCTGTGCCGCCATCTCAGAGCCCGCGTCCAGGCCGTTGAGCTGGATTGATGCGGGGTAGCTTACCTGACCAAGCTGGTCTCTTTCGGCGCTTAGTCTGGCGTCTCTTGTTGCCAACGCGATGAACCTTGCTCTTGCCATACCCAGTTGAGCAAGCGCCTGGGTATCATCAATAATCAATAGGGGCTCGCCAGCAGCAACCCGGTCGCCATCCTGTGCCCGAATTTCCCTGATGATGCCGCCCTCCAGGTGTTGGACCACCTGGCTATAGGATTTTACCGTGACGCTGCCCGGGGCGAAGGCGGCTCCGTCCAGGGGGGCAATGGCTGCCCAAACCCCAAAGACACCGAACACCAGCAAGAGAAGACTCAAGCCAATTCTTCTGGGTGTCTCCATGCTGGTATAGACAGACCTGTCCTCTGCCGGAGTCGGGGAATTGTCCTGGTGCTGGATATCGGTCACAGTGATTTCTCTGTTAAACGCTTAAAGTTTGTCTTCAGGGCAGCAGGCCTGGGCCGGGCCGCAACCGGTTTCAATTTGCTGCCAACTGTTTAGGCACAGGTTTTCCCATCAGGCTCGCCAACACCTGATCCCTTGGCCCAAAGGCTGCAGCCAGGCCCTCCTTCAATACCAGGATTTTGTCCACCTCCTGCAAAAGGTTGGTGCGGTGGGTAATCACCACCAGGGTCGCCCCACCCTCCTTTATCCGCCCGAGTGCTGCGCGTAATTCTTTTTCGCCCTGTTCGTCAAGGTTTGAATTTGGCTCATCGAGCACCAGCAGACGAGGCTCACCGTAAACAGCACGGGCCAGGCCGATGCGTTGTCGCTGGCCGCCGGAGAGGGTGCCGCCACCGGCTCCAATGATGGTGTCGTAACCCTCTGGCAGGTGCAGCACCAGTTCATGAACCCCGGAAAGCCTGGCGGCGGCGACAATCTTGTCGGCATCGGCCTCTCCAAAGCGACATATGTTGTCCGCAATGCTGCCATCAAAAAGTTCAATGTCCTGGGGCAGGTAGCCTATATAGGGCCCCAGCCTGGTTCTGTCATAGGCCGATATGTCCGCACCATCCAGCCTCACCGTGCCACTGCGCACTGGCCAGATTCCCAGCAGGGCCCGTGCCAGAGTGGATTTGCCGGATGCGCTGGGGCCAACAATGCCAAGGGATTCCCCGGCCTCTAAAGCCAAAGAGACCCCCTTGATTACAATTAACTTTGAGCCCGGAGGTGCCACCACAAGTTGGTCTGCTTCCAGTTTGCCCCGGGGAGCTGGCAAATTCATGGTCTCTGGGCTGGGGGGTGTATGCAGCAGCAAGCTCCCCAGGCGCCCATACTGGGCCTTGGCTATTGAAAATTGTTTCCAGGTTGCCACCAGCATATCGATCGGCGCCAGGGCACGACCAAGTAACAGCGACCCGGCGATCATCATGCCCGGACTGATTTCCTGACGCAGCGCCAGAAATGCTCCCAGCCCCAACAGCAGAGACTGCATCACCAACCTGAAAGTTTTACTCAGGCTGGCGAGCACACCACCCCATTTGCTGGCGTCGGTCTGCAATTCCAGAACCCGGGTGGAATGGTGCTCATGACGTTTTCTAATATCATCAGCCATGCCCATGGCGTTAATTGCCTCAATATTACGCAGCGAGGCTGCAAGCGTGCCACTGGCCTTGGCTGCCTCGAGGTTGGCTTCTTGCAGTTTTTCACTGGTGGTTTTTTCGTTCACAAGCGCCAGTACCACCATAACGACTCCGGCAAAAATGGCCGCCACGCCGAACCACGGGTGAAACATGAACATGACAAAAACATAGACGGGGAACCACGGCGCATCAAAAAACGCAAACAAACCCTGCCCGGTAAGAAACTGCCTCAGGCTGATCAAATCGGAAACCGGCTGGGCGTTTCTAACCGAGCCGCCGGAAAAAAGCGCCTGCCGGAAGGCTGCTTCGGTGACCCGTGGCCGTAGCGTTTCCTCCAGTTTGTTACTGGCGCTTATCAGAATCATGGAGCGGACCCACTCAAAGCCCCCCATGGAAAACAATAAGCCCACCATCAACAGGGTAAGCATCGCCAGGGTCGAGAGGCTGCCACTGGAGACCACCCGGTCAAAAACCGTCAGCATGTAGATGACAGGCGTTAATAGCAGGATGTTGATGGCGGCACTGAAAAGGCCGGCATAGACAAAATATTCCCGAACACACTTCAGCGTGTCCGCCAGTTCCGGGTATTTATATTTATTGGGTGAACTTGCCATGTTTTTTCTTCTTCAGGGCGATCTGCCGGGAGCGACAGCGCGCCCTATCATTATTGCCAACGCCCCGCTGTGAAAGTCAAAGTGGGGGCGGATCAGGTTTTTTTCAAGCTTTCGGGAATGCAAGTCTTGTATCCTTGAGATGCTATTTGCAGACTAACGGGCCGCAGATGAGTATAAAAAGGGCATCATATTTCTTCCGTACCCTCGGCATAGCGTTTCAAGATCTGGACGTTCCTGATAAGAAGTTTCGCTGACCCGTCTCGCTTAACTATCTGCCGGTTCTGCAATGTCTGAAATACGCGGGTCACAGTTTCTCTGCTGATGTTCAGCATGATTGCAATTTCCAGGTGAGTGGGGGGGTTGGGTATTTGGGAGTCTGGTGATGCTTGCTTGTCTTTTTCCGGGACTAACATCCATAGTTGGCAGCACACCCGCTGCGAGACACTTGGCAATCCCAGCAGGGAGCGCTGGAAGGTCATTTGTCTGACCCGGGACGCCAATTTCGCGCCCAGTGCGTTAACCACTTCCGGGGACCTTAGCATCACCTCCCTGAGGCTATCCATCGGTACGAAGACAACCGACGATGGCGCCAGTGCTATCACGTGTTCAGGCTGTGGGCCCTGGTCAAAAAGCCCAAGTTCGCCGCAAAATTCGCCGGGCTCAATAAAGTTTAGACCAACCTCTCTGCCATCTATGGTGAAATCCACACCTTGCAGGCGGCCTTCAAAGAGAAAGCACACGAACTGCTCTTTCTTGCCAGCAGTTAAAACTACGGAGCGACGGGCGCATCGGCGCAGCACGGACCCATCCGCAAGCTGTTTGAGCAGGTCCTGGGGCAAGTTTTTCAGAACTGGAAAAGTCCTTAGAAGCTCGAGTGTTACTCCCATGTCCGTCTAACCTTAATGCTGAATTGGCCCCGACCGGGGTAAACGCCCTATAAGCCCGGATCGGAGAAGATTTGCCCAGTATCGCCGACGCATGTGATTCCAATCACTTGCCAAGCCAGGGCTATGGGATATGGTAGCATGTGGTGGGTATAAGCCCTGTGCGTTGCGGCCTGCAATATCGGTTCCCACCAATCCGGGAATGCAACCAGCCATACGAGGCTAGAAGTGGCAACAACAGACGTGAGTTGTATTGGAATATGACATCAGGGGTTTTCGACAATCTTCACCGAAACTTTACGTTTACAGTGCAACGAGCTGATTTACAAAGACTATAAGTGATTATGACCAAAGGACTATTCCACAATCTGCAACCTAGCCCCGACCTCGGTGCAATTCTGTTTTGCGTCGCGCTGTCTTCTATCTTCCTGGTTGCGGGTCCAGTGCAGGCCTCGGGGCCGATTGCGGGGGAGAGCGCAACTGCCGGGCATATAAGTTTTGTGTTGGGGGAAGCCTATCTTACTTCTCCCGGGAAAGGCCGCCAGAGGGCGGAGATCGGGGCTGTGGTGAGAGAAAGCGACCATATTATCACCGCCATTAACGGCCATGTGCATATCAGGTTTATCGACCAGGCCCTGATCAGCGTGCGCCCTGATAGCGACCTCGAAATAGTTCAGTACACCTTCGACCCGGGGCAGCCAGAGAAGGCAGCGATCAAGCTTAATTTACTTGAAGGGGTTACGCGGTCAATCTCGGGCAAGGCGGGTAAAATGGCCAAAGACAGATTCCGCCTCAATACGCCGATCGTAGCCATTGGTATTCGAGGGACAGATTTTGCTGTTAGCGTCACCAATAACGTGGTCCGGGCCCTGGTAAACGAGGGCACTATTGTCCTGGCACCATACTCCAGCGAATGTGTAGCAGAGACCTTTGGCCCTTGCAGCCTTGACGCGGTTGAGCTTTCAGATAGCGCCTTGCAAATCATAGAGTTTCGGGAAGACGCTACCCAGCCCCGACTGTTGCCCTTGTTGCAGGGCCCGGAGCTGGCCCAGGAGTCTGCTTCAAGCGAGGAGCAGGATGCTCCGCCTGATGTTACAGACGAGCTTGCTGTGGTGCTGGATAACCCGGTTCAAAGTAGTGACGCCGATACCGATACTTCGACAAATGCCGCCACTCAGGTGACTGGCCAAACCCCGGATAAAGAAGCCTATAAGGAAGCGGTGGCATTAGATCCAGTCAATGCCAGCGCCCTGTTGTCTCAGCCGGCGGAAACCGAGCTTGCTGCGAGCGATTCGGTCGCTGAAGAACCTCAAGTTGAAGCGCCGCCTGCTGAAGAGCCGCCTGCACCTGATCCGGTAATACCAGATTTTGTACCCGAATCTCCCGTTCCCGCGGCGGTACTGACCGCGCGCCAGTTAGTCTGGGGCCGGTGGTCAAATGTAACGACCCCGAGTGACCGGATCGCGCTGGGGTACTCTGATGCTGAGGCGGGGCGTAAGGTTTCTGTGGGCAACAAGGAGTTTATGCTGTTTCGTACCGAGAACGGGCCTCCGGAGATAGCAAGTGGTCTGGGCCCTGTCAGCTTTGAACTAAACTCCGCCCAGGCTTCCTACCACACTGAAGCCGGCACTTCGCCGGTGCAGGTACGTGGCGGTAGTCTGGACATCGATTTTGACACCAATCAGTTTGCAACCGCTCTCGAGTTAAATCATAGCGCCCTGGGCGCGGTCAATTTTCAATCATCGGGAAGACTCTACCACAGCGGCTACTTCTACAAGCACACCGAAAACTCCCATCTCGCTGGTGCCGTCAGTTTGGACGGCAGCGAAGCAGGCTACTTTTTTGAACAGCTGCTACAGACCGGTACCATCAAGGGCCTGACCCTATGGGACAACCGCTGATCATGACTAGCTCTTCAGGCCTGAAAACCCCGCCTGATCTCTTTGGCCTGGCCCTGGGTTTTATGCCCTGGCTGGGTAGAATTTTCATGCTGACTCTGGCAGCGATTATCAGCCTTGCCCTGATCATGGTCTTCCGCGGCAGCTTCACAAATATTGAAGAAAGAGGCGGTGCATTGGGCTGGACCATGAATCCGGCAATGGCACCGGAACGTCGGATTACCCTGGTCACCATAGACGAAAAAAGTATTGAACAGGTGGGGCCCTGGCCGTGGAGCCGCGCACAGGTGGCAGCTCTGGTCAGGGCCATTGATGGCGCCGGTGCCCAGCTGCAAATCCATGACATCGTTTATGCCGAGCCTAAAGTGGACGATGGGGTGCTGGTGACTGCCATGGAATCGTCTTCAGGGGTGGTTCTGGCCCAGGTGCCCGTGTTGCAGTCTGAGCAGTTAGTCCGCACGGGCCTGATGACCCACCCCCTGACCGGAATTAGCTGTAATTCATCCTACAGCACCGCCCCGAATTTCGTGGCTCCCGACCCTGCGTTTGCGTCCCTGCCCAAAGGCCATATAGCGGCGATAATGTCTGATGACGGCTATATTCGGCAAATACCCGCCTTTGTTTGTGTTGACGGCGTGCCCTATCCGGCACTGGCGCTCAGCGCACTGCTGCAAGCCACCAACAGCGAGAGCTGGGCGGTTACAGTAGAGTCAGGCAAATCAGCCCTGGGTCTGGCACCCGAGTTGGTACTGAAAATTGACGCCTACCCGGGTCTTGCCATTCCCCTGGCGGCCGATGGCACCATGCGCCTGTCGTTCAAGAAAGATCCGCAGGCCTTCAGGGCCGTCTCCGCCGTGGATGTCCTGAATGACAATATCGGCGATAATTTTTTTGCTAACGGCTGGGTTCTGGTGGGCGCGACCGCTTTCGGGATTCCCGGCTCCGATGTTGTGCCAACCCCTTACAGTGGTGCTGTGGCAGGCGTTGAATTGCAAGCCAGGCTGCTTGCCAGCTTATTGGATGACGCCGTCCCTTACACCCCCGCGGCGGCGCCATGGTTGCTGTGGCTACTGAGCATACTATTGGGCTCTGTTTTGATGCTGCTGGCCACCGCTAGGGGCCGGATTGCTGCCTATGGGCTTCCCCTTGCTGCCATTGCCATGCCCTTGCTGGCTCTTGCTATACATATTCTGTTGCTTGGGGAGATGGCCATCTGGCTGGGATGGGTGCAACCCGCGGTATTCTGTGTGTTTGCGGCAAGCCTTCTGTTGCTGTTGGAGCAGCGGCGGGTTCGCGGCGAGCGGGACCTGGTTTATGAAAATCTCAATTCCTACCTGCCCAGTGATATCGCCGCGGACATTGCACTGAGGGCGCCCGATTCCGATGTCCTCGTCAGCCGCCGCGAAGTAACCCTGCTTTGCGCTGATATTCGTAATTTTTCTTCCCTTGGGGAATCACGGCCGGCTGAGGAATCCGCGGCCGTATTGCATTACTTTTTCACCCTCGCCACCGCTGTTGTTGAAAGCTGCGGCGGCAGGATTCAGGAATTCAAGGCCGATAGTTTACTGGCGGTCTGGGACGGACAAGGTAGCGCAGCAGCGCACAGTGCGCTCGCGGCGGCCGATCAGCTGCAACTGGCCATGCATGATGACGGCCTGGTGCAAAACCCCCTGGCTAATCAACCACCCCTGGCGGTTGGAATTGGCATCGAGCAGGGGCTGGCGCTTATCGGATCGATTGGTCCCGCCCACAGGCGCACCCCAACTCTCCTGGGTGATACGGTTACTGCCACCATCCGAATCCAGGAGATGACAGCAGAACTGGCCCAGAACATTCTGCTGGGCGAATGTGCTGCTCGCAGTTTGGCAGGGCAAGACCTTGAGGCGCAGGGGAGCTATTTACTGCATGGCTTGACGACGCCACAGGCCTTGTTTGCGCCTGCTTCATCCGGGGGGCCTGCGAAGCGGGCGGCATCAAGAAGGGCGAGCCTTAAAGTAGTGGCCGGCGGTCGTCAATAAGACCAAAATCCCCAACTCTCTACCAACCCAATTAATGTGTACAACGCGGTGTGCTTGCATGCCAGCAGTTGTTGCACGAGAATTGGCATGTTTTGTCTGGTGCATGGGTCTTTAATCGGAAGGCTGCAGCCAGGTTTTGAGTCCTATGCGTTACATTCTTCTGCTTAAAGTACTATTACTTCTGCCGCTTTCGGTGCAGGCCTGCCCGGACCTCGCCCGCTACTACCCTCTGCCTGGGGTGGAAACAAACTGGGCCGAGCTTGAGTCGAGGCTGAGGGGTATTTTCCAGGACTGCCTTGACAGCTCCCCCTACTTCGCCTTGCTCGGGGCCGCGCAATTAAAAAGTGGCAATCTGCCGGGGGCGCTTGAGTTTCTGGAGCGCGCCTTACTCATTGACCCGGAAAACGGTGCGGCGCAGATCGACTATGCCGAGGCGCTTTACGCCGGAGGCCAGATATTTGCGGCACTTGAGCTGAACCAGGGCCTGATCCAGCGGGAAGATATACCTGGGGCATTGAAATCCATGATGCGTGACCGTCAACAGCGTTGGAATGCCATGAACCGGCAGCAGGGTTATGAAATCGAAATTTCAGGCGCATATAGCAATAATCTAAATAGTGCGCCCAGCCCCAGTGAGATTACCCTGACCCTCGCCGGAGAACCTGTCATGTTGGCCCTGGCCCAGGATTTTCAGCCCATCGGTGGGCCCTACATAAACCTTCGTCTTGCCAGCCGCATCAGCTACCAAAGGCCACGGACACAACACAACTGGTTGTTCGAAGCACGGGGACGCGTGAGCGAGGACAGTGGCTCAGATTTAACCCAGGCCAATGGCAACTACGTCTTTGTGCGCCCAGGGTCTATGGGAAGCTGGCAGTTGCACGGGGGTCTGAGTCATCTCGCTTACGGTGGCAGCCCCCTGTTCACCGCTCTGGACCTTGGTGCTCGCTATCAGTTTGAGACCCGTTCTGAATGCAAACCTTATTCCTCGGTATCTTTTCAGCAGCAGCTTTACCATAGCCTGGAAAGACTGAACGCAGTGGAAACAAAGATCAGCCTCGGGGGGAGTTGCCTAACCGCGCAAAGCGCAGGAAATCAATTGTTTAACGCTGAGCTAAGCGTGTTAGGCAGCAATGCCATGCGCCGCGACAGGCCGGGTGGCAATCGCCGGGGGTGGCAGGCCTCGCTGGAATGGCAAATGGAATCCCCGGCAGGCCTTTTCCGTGCCCGGTTTGACTACACCCGCTTGCGAGATCGCCGG
>Ga0209554_1000740_pt1 | contig 26978 bp, 26 predicted proteins | sample MarorgKNORR_S2LV_5_FD_188221 | JGI IMG/M metagenome (GOLD analysis project Ga0209554, IMG submission 188221) | Marine microbial communities from the Southern Atlantic Ocean, analyzing organic carbon cycling - Bottom_A/KNORR_S2/LV (SPAdes) (version 2) | ecosystem: Environmental > Aquatic > Marine... | reverse complement strand
ATCAAGACGCCTTGGTCGTGGTGGACGAAGGTCTGGACCATGAGGTCTCGAATGACTTTCGGGTAAATGAGAACAGGTTCAACGCCTTCTTTTCCAGAATTATCAATCACGAAATTCAGCAGATTACTCTCGGTTTGGAAATGACGAAGAATCAACATATTGGCTTCTGGACGAACGAAGTGTTTCATAAAAAAGCAAATCTGCCATTGAAGGAATCCGTGCGCCCTCCATTGAATTGGTGACAGCCGCTTGAGGTAATAGGTGATGTGAAGGGTAATGCTGAGGAGGATCTTCAAGGTTGGTAAAATGACCACTCGTAATGGATTTTGCAAATCTTTGAGCCAGTATTCTTTTGCTTCCGAATCCAAAGGAAGGCTATCATCGCCACTCAATGCATCACTCAGAGATGCTGGCATTCTTCCATGATTTTTGGCGAGCGCTTTGGTAAGGCGACGTTGAGCACGTTGCTCTTTTCGAGAGAGGCCATCATTTGATTTCATATTCTATTTCCTCCAATTGTAATCGATAAAGTCGTGCAACAACCTTTGCAGTTTTGACAATAATGTCCACAGATTTTTGACTGATACAAACTACTTCTAACATCTCATAAAATAGTTGCATATGATCCTCGTCATTGTGGCCATGATATGCCATAAATCGAGTGGAATCTTCTCCTAAGCCAGTCAATTCTTGGATTCTTTCAGCCCAAGAGGATGCCATTTTTTCTCCTAAACCTTCAATAATCCACATCGCTCCAAGTAAGTCAATTGGATTTGGGCGAGAAGAACGGTACATCAAGAAACCATGAAGTGCTTCTGAACCAACATTTTTTGACATTCCTTGAATATCCTCTAAGTCGCCACCAGAAGCGATGTAATCCTTTTCAATTAATTCATAATCTTTATGTTCGTCCATTGCATGTTGTATTATCCTAGAACGTATTTCACTATACTCACTATCAAAACTACTAGCGGTACGAGCAATCCATCGGGACCCTTCAATTACCTGCTGTCTTAAATTTCGTAAAAAGCATAAATGGTCATCAACAGTATAAGTTCCTAAATCAATTCGGCGAATAAGAGGGACTGTTGATAAATCTCTTTCAAAACCTAGCCATACTCGTAATAATTGTTGAAGACATACTTGAGCATGAGGATTTAGTGAAATTGTTTCTATATTTTCATCTTCTTCGTCCACAGGACCTTCTCTTATCACAATTTCTCCATCGCTCATGCACTCACCACTGTTAAATGAAAATAGGTTGTATTGAATCTCCCACTTTCAGGAACAAAGCAGAGGATTCTATCTCCCTCCTTTACTTGAACATCACTTGAACGCATAAATTCGTCGATCATAATGAACATTGATGCTGCACCAGTATTCCCTCGTGTATAGAGGTTTGTCCACCAACGTTCTTGAGGAATCGCCACACCAGCTGCTTCAAGCATTTCTAGAATTTTATTTTTGAAATGATGGCTTGAATAGTGACACAAAAAGTGATCTACTTCACTTGGCTTGTTTATGCCTTCTTCAACTAGCCTAAGATATCCGTCAACACCCATTCGCACAATGTTATCCAGTAATCTAACATCTTGCCTTAACAGTAGAGCGCCTTGCCTTTCGGCTTCCGCGTAACTATCGTAATCTTGCCATGTTTTGGTTTCACCTATTTTTCCAGATGAACCAACACTCATACATGTTGGAAATGCATGAGCATGAGAATATCCTTTCATCCAATCGATGCGAAGACTCAACCCCTTCGGCGATGGTTTATTTTGCAATAATAATGCTCCAGCGCCATCAGATAACATCCAACGCAAAAATTCGGTATTGAAATCAATTTTCTTTTCTGCAAAAGTAGATTCTGTGGCGGCTTCGTATCGTTGTTTTTTCAACATGCGGCTTGCCAATTCACTCGATACAACCAACGCAGCATCATGCTCCTTTAATCGTAAACTATTCCAAGCCGCTTTCAAAGCCATAGTCGATGAAGAACATATGCCGTGGGTTGAAATTATTTCGATACTTGGTAATTCTAATTCAGCTTGAACCATGCTCGCCATCCCTGGTGCAGGATAATCGCCTTGAGTTGATGCTACAGCCAACATTCCAATTTGTTCTCTTGAGATAAATGCTCTGTCAAGACATTGCTCTGCAGCATTTGTTGCCATCTCGACATTGCTATGAGTTGTTTGTTGATTCTCATCAATTGCATAATGTCGTGTTTTGATTTTATTGGCCTTTTGGATTTGAACCCGTAAGAATGATGCTCGACCATTTACTGCACCTAGAATATTCTCAACTTGTTCAGAATTAATCGGTGGACCTGGGAGGAAACAGCCTGTGCTTGTAATGTAAACCGGCATCAAATCAGTCCTTCCTTTGTGCACGTTCATAAGTGTAACATCTCCACCATTCTTGCATGTAGGGGAAGACGACCAATATCGCCATAACCGTCATGTATGTCATTGCGTAATTACCCGAGGCTCCAAGTGGTTCTTTGCGCCATTCTAATGTTAATCCGCCTGCAAAATCTAATGAGATGAGTTTCATGAAGACATCCCATTTTCGAATAATAATCAATATTACCATGAACAATGGTAGTGTGGATAAATAATTGTGAGCGTGAATTTCCCATATGCTGATTTCACGCTTTCCCGTAGTAAAATGGACATCGTAGTGGGCAACTAATTCATGTGAAATTAGAATCAACAGGCATAAAATTAGAATCAATATATTTACTTCAAACACCAGAGTCAATACCACTGGCATTCCTATTTGGGCACCCATCACACAATGGATTGTTGCTTCATGAAGGCCTGATGTTGATTCAATATTGGTCTTTCGATGACACCACCAATCAAGCATTCCTGCGATTCCCCAAAGAGGCAGTAGGATATACAGCATGACATATAAGACAAGTACTTCCGCTTCCATTCAGTCTTATATTATCTACTCCATTATTTAACTTTACACCCGTTTAATTATCTCTCTAACTTCATTATTGTTGCTTGCTATACCTCGGTGTACGGTAATTCAATAGCAATCACATTGAATTGAAAACAGGGTTTTTTCAAATAACTTCATCCAAATTCAGTGATCAAGCGGAAGCATTGAACCCTGTGTCGTTGACTATGGCGACAATATCTTCAGTTGATAATTGAGATGTTGTGGTAATTACTCCAGAGTCTTGTTCGTGACTAATATTTGCACTGATTACACCAGGCGTAGCCTCAAGGACGCGCGTAACTCTTCCAGAGCATCCTCCGCAAGTCATACCGGTAATAGTCAAATTGTGAACAACTTCGCTCATGTGTTAAGCCACATGCTTTGTTCATTTTAAGTAAATGGCCTAAATAATTTCAATTCTGTAAAGGCTTCCACCACTTTAGGAGAAGTGAATTTGCAACCACGCTGACCGAAGACATAGACATCGCTGCAGCAGCAAAAGCAGGTGGAAGGAGCCATCCTGTCCACGGAAGAAGAAGTCCCATGGCAAGAGGTATTCCAATCACATTGTAGCCAAATGCCCACATTAGATTGCCTCGTATTCTCGACATAGTTGCTTGACCCAATTGCAAGGCCGACACCGCATCGACTAAATCATCGCGAACTAGCACGATATCAGCACTCTCAAGAGCGATTTGCGAACCAGCACCCATGGCAAGTCCAACATCTGCAACAGTAAGTGCAGCAGCATCATTAATGCCATCACCAATCATCGCTACGGTCTTGCCTTGGCTTTGTAATCGTTTGATATGTTCTGCCTTTTCATCAGGCTTTACACCTGCAATAACTTGGTCTATTGCAACAGCATCTGCAACGTATTGTGCAGCCTCTGCCCTATCACCTGTTAGCATTATTACTTCCATGCCCATTTGCTTTGCTTTCTTTACAGCCATCGCAGATGTGGAACGAATTCTATCGCTGGCTTCTATCCATCCAAGAAGACGAGTTCCACAACTTACCAGTACAATGGTCACTCCTTTTGCAGCAGCAGTTGCCAATTTATCGCTCAATTCGTCACCGATTTCAATTCCAACTTCTTGCATTAATGAAACATTTCCAATAGCGACTAATTCACCTTGCATATCACCAACTAACCCCGAGCCAGCAATGGTCTGAATATCGGAAATCATCGGTTTGTTAGAAGTGATATTGGACCAAGATGTTTGGATTGCATGCGATAGCGGGTGAGTTGATTCAAATTCTAATGCGGCAGCGATTGAGAGAATTTCTTTGACCTCCGTATCTAATAATTCAATATGAGATACACGTGGCCTCCCTGTAGTTATCGTCCCAGTTTTATCAACCACTAAGGTATCAGTTTTGTGTGATTTTTCCAGCGCCTCTATTCCTTTAATCAATAATCCGTATCTCGCTCCAATTCCAGTACCGACGACCAATGCGGTTGGTGTTGCTAAACCTAAAGCACAAGGACAGGCGATTACCAAAGTTGAAACCAATACCATCACTGCTAACTCAGCAGATGTCATTGAAAATTGAGCAGCGGTAGATTCACCAAATTGCCACCAATAAAGAGAAGCAATAATCGCTAATACTGTTACTATTGGTACGAAAATCGCTGCAATTCTATCAACCAATCTTTGGATGGGTGCCTTGCCCATTTGCGCATCCTCTACCAATTGGATGACATGTGCTAACATGGTATCAGTCGACAAAGCAGTAACGCGCAGAATAATTGTTCCATCTAAGACGATGGTTCCAGCATTGGCGATATCACCCGCTTTTTTCCTCATTGGATATGGTTCACCACTCATCATTGATTCATCTATGCTGGCTTTACATTCAACCAATTCCCCATCTAATGGAATTGTTTCTCCCGCTAAGATTTTGATTAGTGTTCCTTTAGAGATTTCATCAACTTCTGCCATTTGGGTATGACCCAATTTCTCATCGGTTATCACTCGCGCTTGCTTTGGCTGCAAGCGCATTAAAGAATGAATAGCATCGGTTGCTTTGAGTTTTGCTTGAGCCTCAATATAATTTCCAAGTAATACGAATGATATGATAAATGCGGCACCATCAAAGAATACATGATCGGCGTTTTGGAGAAGATTAGGAGCAAAATCTACCGCAGGAGCAATGGTCACGGCGCTTGACCAAATTACTGCAACAGTAGTCCCCAAGTGGACTAAGACATCCATGTTAGCACTACCTTGTCGTAGCGTTTTCCATGCACCAGAATGGAACTCCCACCCAGACCACAAATAGACGGGTAAGATGCTCAACATTGCAAGCAATAGGCGCTTGTCCATTCCCCAAAATTTCCCAATATCAGCAATGAACATCGTTAGGATGAAAATAGGGATTGTGAGGGTGAATGCAACAATCACTTTCTTTCCACGAAGCCGCGCTTCTTCAATAGCGTCATCGCGCACCTGTAGGGCAGGCATAACATCACTTGCAGCAAAACCTCCACGCTCAATCGCTGCAATCACCGTAGTTTTCAAATCCTGAAGTCGAATGGCCGATTGAGCGATTATCGTTGCTTTTTCCAATGGTAAATTGACCGATACCTGGGCGACGCCATCAACCTTTGAGACCATATTTTCGACCGAGGCAACACAAGCACCACAGGTCATCCCTTTGACCCTTAGAGTGATTGAATTAACATCATCCATTTTGCACATCTCCACTGTTGGATTTTGAATCTGAACCATCGTGTTGGCATTTATCAGAACTACAACCGATCATCGACCATTCACCTTCATCAAAGCAAATACAACCACAGCCACAAGTGCACATCCAGCCGACACCGTCCCAGCCTTTGCCGCCCTCGGCTCTCGCATAGAGTCGTTTCATCTTACAATCGCAAGCACATAGGTTCGCTTTGACTCTCGCCATATCACGCGGTTATTGTAGTCATTAATAAACCCACATTATTGACTACAAAAAATAATTATTGAACATTTATCTTATCGGGGCCAAGTCGAGAGAGCCAGACCAGATGTCAAGGCCTCGCAAGCGGCAAGGGAATTTTTGTCCCAATGTAACAATTGCATCTTGTTGTCCACGCTCATCAGGTTCTGCTGGAACCACTTCTAGCCCATGTTCATCGATGACGGTTCTGATTTTTCCAGAAATCTGTCGTAGGTGCATACGTCCTTGAATAGAGCCATCATCTGCTAAATCTAAGAAAATCCAGGGGGTTTGCAGACCTACAATTCTAGCTGGCCAAGATTTACCTTCTAGCGGAGTGGAATCGCCATCGGATTGCTGGTCATTTCCGATATCCCCTCCCCTCAATAGGTGCAAATGGTATGCATTGGCGATAAGTTCCCATTCCAAGCGTTTTGCTTTGTAACTTTGTTCACTACAATGATCTGCTAAATCGGCAGTTTCTTCGAGCGTATGAGCCCAATCAGTTCTTCGCAAGTAGGACTTTAGTTGGCGATGAGCCATTAAATCGGGATATCTTCTAATCGGCGATGTAAAGTGAACATAAGCATCCAAATTAAGACCAAAATGTCCAAGATTCACTTCACTATAGTTGGCTCTTTGCATTAACTGAAATAATCCTTGGTCAACAACTCTTCTAACAACTTCATCTAATTCACTTGCTTCTTTTTGGGCATCGGCCAGCGAATCTAAAATATCGTTTCTAGCTTTAGGATTCAATACACCTTGCAAGTATTCATCAACATCACTCGTACCTTTATCCTCATCTGTTGCATTGGATATTTCAATACTTCCACCTGAAATATCAGCCCATGCGCCGAGAAGGTTTGACAAATGGTCAGTATCGGATTCGCCCTGCTTACGACTACTCGGTAATGGGAGGCGAATATTTACTCCTAATGCTTCTAATTTAGCATTCAAACCTTCAACTTCAGGGGCATCGGGTGGTGCGTGACATCTCCAAGGTAGCGGGGCACCAGCCTTTCCTAACATATGGCCGATAGCAGAATTTGTTGCGACCATCAGAGACTCAATCATCCGAGTAGCGTCATTTGGCCATTTGACTTCAACAGTTATTTGGTCATCGCCAATAACCCGAGGGCGCAATTCAGCATTAGAGATATTCAATCGTAATTCTTTTTGTTGCCATTTATTTGCAAGAGCAAACATTTGGGAGAATTGCGGGTTATCCAGGGCATCTTCGTATGACATGTTTTGTTTTACTTCGATGATGGCTTCGTAAGCAGTAACATCATCAATTTCACCAGCATCATCAAGTTTCATTGCGATAACCATAGCATATCTTGGGATTTTTTCTCTCAATGAACAAAGGTCGTCAGCAAGTCTCGGAGGTAGCATCGGTAGTACGGTATGAGGCAAATATACCGAAGTGGCACGGGCTCTTGCCGCAGCGTCAAGACTTGTATTTGGCCTGACATAATGCGCTACATCAGCAATTGCAACCCATAGTGTTTGAACTCCATTCTCTTCAACCAAACAAATAGCATCGTCGAAATCTTTTGCATCATCTGGGTCAATGGTGACAAAGGGTAGATGGCGCAAATCAGTTCTTCCATCCTTTATTGCCATTTCAGCATCAACTTCTTTCAACAGTTCTGCTTTTGCACAAAGGGATTGATCATAATCTCTTGGAAAGGGGTTTGCATTGGCTCTTCTTCTTGCCAATAGTCGTGAATCTAGAAGTTGTTTTGCATCCCAATGTTGGGCCGAAACTAGCAATAAAGCCATTGACGGTTCTGCTTCTGGAAATCTTGTTCCACCTCTTCTTTTTGCGATAAAGCGACTTTCTTTGAGCAGTGAAAAATTACCCCACGTCATGATATTTTTTCCAGGCGTTAGAGTAAATTCTTCTGGGTAATCTTGGCCCAATAAATCAGCAAGCCATACACTTTCCAGCAAGGAATATCGTTGTGCATCTTGTTGACTGACATAACTGAACTGTGTAGTATTGTCATCATTTGGTAATTCATCACCAACCCTTAGAGGAGGACGACCCCAAAGAGATGTGCCGCCTTTGTTGGCATGTCTTGAAGAGAAAGCCCTCCAATCTGATACTGCAGATTCAATAATTTCAACATCAGCGGGTTTGACCAATCTAACCATTTTATCTTCTAATGATGTAAATCGTTCATTCTTTTTACGACCAATAGCAAGTGCTTCGTCTATTGCGCTACGAAAGGCTCTCTCAGCCTTTGCATCGATTGAAAATCGTTGCTGCAAGTTTTCACCTTCGATAATGAGGTCAGCAATTTGCTGGTTATTCCATGACTTTCCCCACAAGTCCTCATCATCAGCAAATTGCAGTGATAAGCGACGCCACAATTTTTCATCTTCAGGTACTTGTGGACCTTTTTTGTTTTGATGTTTGCCAGCGCGATTTGAGTTTGGGCCACGCCCTCTACCACCACCACGCCCTCTCGCCATATAGACACGTCAAGGTAACAGGTGATGAAGTATTGTTTACACAAAATTTTACAATCCACTTTCTTGTAATGATTTCAAAGCCTTGAGTTGTTGTTTGGTCAATTGTTCGTTTTCTTGCAAAACGAATTCAAGGTCCAAATCACCACCATCAAATCCTGCACCGGCCATTCTTCTTCGGTCACCGATTTGGGTATTGGCAGCGACACTTAGATTTCCAGATTTTCCAGAAGGTAGTTTAATTTTGATTTTACCGCCCAATACCAGTGTTGAATATGGAGTTGATACTTCTTGTACTAACACACCCTCTTCCCAATAAGTGCCTTCACCAGCATCGATTCTAATCGACACCAACACATCTCCTGTATCTCCTTGGGGGTGGTCATGACCTTGGCCCTTTAGGCGTTTTATTTGACCATGGCTTGCACCAGCAGCAATAGTGATTTTCAGCGTAGTTGTCTTGGTTTCCATCTCATTACCACTTTTTCTGAATCGTTTGAAAGTAAATGGAAATTTACCACCCTTCTTTGCCTCATCCATTGTGATGTCAATTCCAACATTGATGTCAGCACCCTTTGGCCGCATATCCTGTGCGGCAGGGTTTCGTTGCCTAGTACCGCCACCACGCATCCCACCGGCGCCAAACATTTGACCGAGCATATCCTCCATTCCGCCTCCACCTCCGCTGAAGTTGAATTGAGAGCCGCCGAATGGATTGCCCCCTCTTCCGGCGAATGGGTTGCCGCCTCTTCCGCCGAATGGGTTGCCGCCTCTTCCGCCGAATGAATTTCCCCTACCGGCGTACATATTCTCCATCTGTTGCTTTTGGTCAAACTCTCTGCGTGAATCTGCAGTTCCAATTTTATCATATGCTGCTTGAACTTCTTTGAATTTCGCCTCAGCAGCAGCATCATTTGGATTGCGATCTGGGTGGAATTGGCGAGCTTTTTTGCGGAAGGAGCGTTTGATTTCAGCATCGCTTGCACCTTTGCCAACACCTAATACGGAGTAGGGGTCGCGTTCTGCCATATTACTCCTGTCAATGTAGGCCCTTCATCAATGCTCGGATTTTTTTGCTGTCAATTTATACTCAATTATGAGGCGGATAATTGAAATATTTTATCATCTCCAATCTGTTTTCCCTATCAAAGCGGTTATATTGGGTTGGCAATTGGGCAGGTTGACCGAGGTTATACCATGTCAACTGAAAACAGCGATTCTCAATCATTTGAGAGCAAAGTCCAAGAAAAACAAGATTGGATTGAATCACAATTCCGCAAGGTCTCAAGAGGCTCATGGGCTCGCATTTTGCGTATGGCAAGAAAGCCAACCCCACAAGAGTTTAAGCAAACGGTTATCATTTGTGGAATCGGACTATTCGTATTAGGGGCAATTGGTTTTGCAATGCTTGTATTGATGGATAATTTCATACCATACTTAATACATGATGTTTTCAACATCGGTAACTGAAACGAGGGGATATTATGACAGGCGCATTTGTAGTATTTGTTAGATTTGAAGAAAAACTTCTGCTTCTAAAGAGAGGAGAATCGGATGGAGATTTCCCTGGACTTTGGGACGGAGTATGGGGCATCGCAGATTCTCCAGAAGAAGTAATTCAACGTGTTTCAGACTCAACAGGAATTCCTGTTGAGAATTTGCACTATGAATGTACAGGGCCAGAACGGGGAATTGACATGGGCCGTAACTTGGTCGATGTAATGCCAATTCTTGTTATTGCTAATAGTGATGAGATTAATGTCACAGGACGCTATACTGAAGGCATTTGGGTTGACCCGGGTCAATTACAAGACTATCAATGTATTTTCTCAAATATTGATATGGAGAATGCTAATGGATTGTTCAAGGAAATGTATGGTTCAGTTGGTTCTTTCCTATTTATTGTCAAGACTGCAATTGGCTCGGAGAAAAGAGTCGCAGACGAAATGTATGCACGTTTACATGGTAGTGGTTCATTGACCGCACTCCAAAACGATGTCATGTCTATTCTACACCCACCGAGTATGCGTGGATATGTATTCGTTGAATCCAGCGCACTGCACCATGTTGAGAAATTGATTGGACGTTCTGGTGGAAGAGATCCTAAGGCACGCCGTGGTCTAAATCAAACTCCTCTAAAGAATGCAAAGACAGTACTTCCTGGTGAAGCACCATTACAAGATATTCTTCCATACCTAGAACCGAAGGCAGTAACTTCTGGAATTGAAGTCGGTTGTATCGTTGAAATCGTTACAGGGGCATTCAAGGGCGAAAAGGCTCGTGTTATCAGTGTTGCAGAAATGAAAGAAGAAGTTAGCATGGAGTTGTATGAACAACCTATTCCAATGACTTTGAACATGCGTGGCGACCATGTTCGCGTGGTAGAAAGAGTTGGCGAGTAATATTTGTGTGAGAATGGTGCCAATTCGGCATATATTGCCAATATACCATTACTTCAAAGCGAATTCTCAGTGTATTGAATCATAATTTCTCTCGCGGCGCGGTTAAATAGGGGAGTTTAGTCGGCGAAATGCCCACGTCTGTGAGTAATGGAGTTGACACATATGCCGAAACCTTGGACATCGAAGCTGATAATCAAAGCTCTTGGAGTCAAGAAGTGTAATGGTAGTCTCGACGCCGCTACTGAAAGCCTCTCACTAGAGAAAGCAATGGGAGTTGCAAAGGAGAAGGCAGACTTGGGACATTTGACCGGTGCTGACCTAAAGGCACAAACCAGAGAAATTATCGGAACATGCGTTTCTATGCGTGTAAAGATTGACGGTCACTGGGCAAACGAAGCGCTAGAGATCATTAGCAATGGAGATTGGGACGAGCGATTTAATTGAAATTCACGAACCGCGGTAGAGGTAGTAACTTGCTTCGCCGACCGCAGAGGTGACTATTATGGAACAAAAAATAAACCAAGCAATCAAAGATGCATTGAGTAATGCACCTAAGCGTAACTTCGTTGAATCCATGGATATTACTTTCACAATCAAGGATGTTGACTTGAAGAACCCTACTAACCGTATCAAGGAAGAAATTCGTCTTCCATCGGGTCGTGGACGAGAATTAAAAATCGCAATGTTTGCTGCAAGTGAGGCCGCAACAATGGCTAAGGCAGCCGGACTTACTGTTTTCACACCTCAAGATATTGAGGATTTAGGTGGTAACAAGGGTAAAGCAAAGAAAATTGCAAACTCTTACGACTTCTTCCTATCCGAAGTTCCTCACATGGGACTTATCGGTAGATACCTCGGTGTTGTTCTAGGTCCTCGTGGTAAAATGCCACGTCCTGTGCCTCCTACATTAGACCCAGGCGTTATCGCTGCAGGTCTAATGTCAACAGTTGTTGTCAAGTCTGGTGACAAAACTACCTTCCACGCTGCATTCGGTACTGTAGACCAAAGCCAAGAGGAACTATACGCAAATGCTATGGCCGTCTACACCCGTGTAATCTCAAAATTAGAGCGTGGTCTTGGAAACATACGCTCTCTTTACATCAAGACTACAATGGGTCCAGCACAACAAATTGAGGTGATTAATTGATTCCAAAGGTAGTATCTTGGAAGAAAGATACCGTTGCCGATCTCGTCAATATTATTGAAAGCGGTAACACTATTGCTGTTATTGATATCCATGGTGTTCCAGCAGATTCCATGATTGGAATGCGTGCTTCACTACGTGATACTTTGGCAATTCGTGTTGCTAAGAAGCGTTTGATACGCATCGCATGGCAACGTGCAGGACTAAACGCAGATAATCTTGACGAATTATTCAACGGTGCTGTACAACCTGCACTCGTTTCATCAAGTGATTTGAATTCATTTGAGATTTTCACAGCACTCAAAGCAACTCAAGCCGGACGTGCTGCCAAGCCAGGTGATATCGCACCTCATGACATTGTTGTTGAGAAGCAGGACACCGGTATGCCTCCAGGTCCAATCGTAGGTGACTTGAACTCCGTCGGAATTCCTGCTAAGATTATGAAGGGCTCCGTTCAAATCCAGAAGAGAACAGTTATTCTCAAGGAAGGAGAAGTATTCGAAGGAGATCTTGGTATGATGCTATCTAAGTTAAACATCAACCCGATTGTAGCAGGTCTACGTTTGTGTGGTACACTAGAGGATGGAACTGTATTCTCCCCTAGCACATTAGATATCAACTACGAGCAATTTGAGAGCGATTTAATTTCATCAGCAGCAGGAGCATTCAATCTTGCTTGCAACATTACCTGGTTAACAACCCAGACAATGCCAACACTCCTTGCAAAGGCGAGCCGCGAGGCTCTTGCAGTTGCATTGGAAGCGGCTGTCGCAACTGCCGACACAATGCCGCATCTTGTCGGAAGAGCACACCGTGGCGCAATGGCCGTCGCGGGTTCTCTCGACAGCGACGCTCTCGACGACGAACTAGCGGTTATGCTAGGTGCTGCAGCTGATGCTGCTGCGTCTGCATCTACTGCCGTTGCTGAGAGTGCTTCATCAGTCCCTGCCGAGGCTGAAGAAGAAGAAGAAGAGGAAGAAGAGGAAGCCGGTTTCGACGGCCTTGGTTCCTTATTCGGCTGAACGAAAATATTGAGGTGAAAAAATAATGGAATACGTATACGCTGCTATGCTACTGCACGCTGCTGGAAATGACATAACTGAAGACGCTGTCACCGCCACTTTGGCTGGTGCTGGTGTAGATGTAGACGCTGCTCGCGTGAAGGCACTTTGTGCTTCTCTCGCTGGCGTTGACATCGCTGATGCTATGACACAAGCTGTCGCTGCACCGGCTGCTGCTGCTCCCGCAGCTGCAGCTTCCTCCGCTGACGCCCCTGCTGCTGCAGAGGAAGAAGAGGAAGAGGAAGAAGAAGCTAGTTTCGACGGTCTTGGCTCCCTATTCGGTTGAGAATTGGACACCCGAGTGCCGCCGAGCGCTCTCGCTTGACCACAAGGTCTAGTGAGTGATTGCACGGTAAACGCCTCCGGTCCAGACTCGACGGAATACCTCGCCCTTGGGCAAGAGGATCAGACGGTCAACCGTGCATTCAAGATACACCTATTGCTGCGGCAATAGGTATCCCAACTTTGGGATTTCGCTCTCTCATTATCTGCGGATTTTGAGAGGGCTAATTTTTTGTTTTATTAATTATTGAGAGTCATAGTGAGAACTATCATCCGGTTTATTGATGCACTATTGGCTACAGCACCGTTCATGGTGAAGAGGGCGACCTTAGATTTGGAAGTCTCGCCATCCCCAGTTGATTGCATCAAAGCATTACGTCAGTTAGCAGAATCTGCAGGTTGGCAATTGGAAAGACATGAGGGGTCTAGATTGGTAGACCGTTTTGCAATCATTATGCCGATGGCACAATCGGCCAGAACTCTAGGATTAGTTGTCAAGGATGGACCATTGCGTGGCCTTGAACTGGTATGTTGGTCTGAAACACGAGGCTCAAGTGGTGCAATTAACATCGCAAGTTGGATGCTACCGGGTGGACACGACCATCCTCTTACGAGAAATGTGATGCATAATTGGGTCGCAATACTCCCGAGGTGTCCATGGAGGTGGACATTCGGAGAGAAATCAAAAATTGGATATTTATTGCCAGTGTGGAGAAAATCCAAGAAAAAATTTACAAAACTAGGATTTGATGTAAAATCAAAGCAGTGGCCGATTGAGGCAGAAGAACCTTGGTTTGGCTTGAAAAGTGGTGAAGAATGACCATATTTTGAATTGTAGTATAACCGAAAGTGATAGGGTCAATGCCTTGCCTCAGTCACATTAGGGGAGATTAAGATGGTCAACCTAAGTGAATTTACTAAAAACTTGCAATCCGACCGTGATACACAAATCACGGTAGCATTGATCATATTTTTCATAATAGTATTCCCAGCATATTTCAGTTATGCATCAAATAATGTTTCCTCAAGTGGTGCCTTGGGAAGTATTGGAAATTATCATGTCACAGGAGAATATACACTCATCGAATTAGATAGTGCTACTGAAGGTATTGCAGATGGAGAAACACTAACTCTAAACCTACATTCAGATGCTGTACAAAGTCAAATTGCAGATAAGAATGTAGTTGCAGTAATTGTCAATATGAGTTATGATGAAGATGAAACAAGCCCTGGGCCAGCTTGTGTCGGTCCAGCAGGTGGGAATGATGCACCAGATACAATTTCTGCAACAGTATCTCGTGGCAATAACACTGCATCAGGTTCAGGACAGAATCCAGGTAGTCATTCAATTACAGCAGAATGGTATGACTCCTCAATTATGGAATCAGTTGTTACAGGATTCTCAGAGTCTGAAATAATGGATATGCTCGAAGGCGGAGAAACTGGAATAGGTGATTATATTGTTGAAATTTCAGTCACAGCCGAAACAGGTAATGCCCTAAATCCATTATGTAACCGCAATGATGGTGGAGAAGAAGTAACTTACATTGTGAGTTTGGTACTACTTGATTATGCCATTACTCCAGAAATTGAACTTGAAGTTTGAACTCAATTCAAGCATTGAGTAGTTTGCTAATATCTAGTATTGGTGAAACTCTTTGTTCTATTATTTGCATCATTTGAGTAAGTGCTTGCTCAGTCTTTGCCTCAACTCTCATCACTAGAATCGCTTCAGTATTCGATTTACGAGCCAAGTACCAACCAGCGTATTCTCCATCGACATCAAATCGCACTCTTACTCCATCAACAGTAGAACATTGGTAGTCGCTAAAAGCCTCAGTTATTGCAGCAACAAATGGTAATTTATCATGCTCATCACAAGGAACTTTGACCTCACCAGAAGTTGGTAGACTTGGAGCAAGGCGCTCTAATTCGCTTGAGAAAGAAGGGCCACCATCCTCTTCTGTTGAACGGCGTGACCAGCATTCAATAATTCGTGCCGCGTTGTATAGTGAACAATCAAAACCATACCAACCACGGTCGGCTAAGAATATGTGTCCAGACATCTCAGCAGCCATTCTGCACTGTGGTTTTGCCGCTAAAACCCTTTTCATAAACGAATGACCAGTCTTTGCCATAAGCGGAATTCCTCCAGCATTGATAATTGCAGTTTCAACATTCATTGAACATTTAACATCATAGATTATGGTCTTAGATTCATCACTTTGCCCAGCATCTGAAGCGAGAATATCTTCAGCCATTAGTGCGATTAATCTGTCGGGATAAACGAATTGACCAGTTTCATCAACAGCACCAATTCTATCACCATCTCCGTCAACACCAAGACCAAACTCAAGTTGATTTTCAACGACAGCATTACCAAGGTCGATCATATTCTTTGGACGAGTTGGGTCTGCACCATGGTTAGGTTCACTAGCATCCCAATCACAGAATAAGTCAGTGTGTTGTGCGCCTATCATATCGAGTAATTTGACCATTGCAGGGCCAGGAACTGCATTTCCGCAGTCAACAGCAACTTTGACTGGGCGCGATAATGGCCCAACAGATTCCACAATCGCTTGCAGGTATGTATCTAGATGAGGATGGTCAACAATGCTTCCTTGACCTTCAACAAATTCTCCGGCTAAGAATACATCTTTCAATTGCTGAATTTCATCCCCTGCCAAAGGTAGTGTGCCATTGCACATTTTGAATCCATTATGTGTTGGCATCGGTAGATGTGATGCAGTAACCATCACTCCACCATCGACCGGAAGTGTCCAGCATGCGTGATATACACAGCCTGTGCTAACAATTCCCAAATCATATACTGTAACTCCAGCAGAAACAAAACCTGCGATTAGATTTTCAGTTAATGCCGGAGAAGAATCACGAATATCGCGACCGACTGCAAATGTTTTGCACTTTAGGTAAGTAGCCATTGCTTTGCCTAATCGCAATGCAAATTGAGGAGTGATGTCGCCACTACCATCGCCATTTGCATGGCCGCGAATATCGTATGCCTTGAAGCAATGTTCGGGCCACATGGAACTCCCAGCAGGTACTTGTTTTCAATCCTGTGTGCTAGTTATTTTCTAATATATGCAATGATAAAGGCAATTATTATTGAAACTACGACAAACTCAACTACGAGTTTTTTCCACAACGCTACAGCAAAGAGTACCGAGAAGGTTGGAATAATCAGGCGCAATAGTTTGGGCCAAGTCAACAAACCCTCTGGGGTTTCAATATAGGGTGACCCTGGCATTCTTTGTCCACCCATTGTTTTATTGAGAATTGTCATCAATTCCTTGAACAACAATTTCCACTCTTGCATTAGCGGGTAATCCAGCAGCAGCAAAAGCAGCACGTGCTGGCTTTATCTTAACCGCTTCAATCCAAGCGCCATATATTTCATTCATTGCAGCAAAATCATCGATGTCAGCGAGGAGAATTTGAGCAAAACAGATATCGTGTTTTGAAAGATTTGCAGCAGATAGCAATTCATCTATTTTTGCCAAAACAGCGGAGGTTTGCGCTTGTACACCATCGCCTGCTTCAGGGGCTATTTGTCCGCTGAGCCACACGATTCCATTTGATTTTACACCAGCGGAATACGGGCCATATTTTTTTGCACTGACCATATCTATTCTTTGCTTCTCCATGTGTTTGTGCTGGCACTCCAAGCACATCAATGCATTGTATTATCAAACGATGATTTGAGGAGGGTGATAGTAACAGCCTCATTCATGCGCACTTGTTGGGTTCTAGACCATCCTGCGCATGTTAGATTGTTAGCGCCGTTTATTCGCAGTGGCCAACCCAATGATATCATCATCGCTTGTGACCGTATTGAGGTTAGAAATCTGCTCAATAGTGCTGATGGAATCTTGCCACGACGCCAAATAATGTGGGTACACAGAGCAGTGGGTAGTGGTAAGTTTTTCAAAGCCCTGAGGAGAATAAATCAAAGTCATAAATTTATGAAAACAGCAGGTAGAGATGGCAGTGGAGGAATTGAGAGAATAGTTGTTGTTGGCGCATCATTGGAGTTGTTAGCGCTCAAGAATATTGTTCGTCTTGGCAGGATAAAATCCATCGTGGATTTAATTTATATTACGGATACCGAAGTAAATCATAGCGCTCATAATTTAGCACTAAAACAGTGTACTGAAATTATTTTGCCAACACATTGGAATCGAAATATTGATGGTGGTTTCCTTGCCAAATCTTCTAAATTAAATAATATCACTGTACATCGATTAGATGGATTACATGGGCATGTACACTTGCGCCCAAGCCAGCGTCCAAGTCAGGTTTCAAACCCTCCAAGGGTAATAGTTCGGCGTTTGCAAGGTGATGGAATTCATGATGATTCAGAAGTGATTGATATGCCAGAAGAAGTATGGGATGGGTTAATTCCGACTTTTGCAGATGAGTCAAAATATGATGGCGATGCCTGGCAATTGACTCAACAATTAGCAGCGCATGATTGTGTAATTACTAATTCGGTTACACTTGCCAGTGAGGCCAGTCTTCTCGGTACTCCGACTTTACTAATTTCAAAAGCGCAACGTGGTTTCCTATCTCGTTTGGAGGAAGATGGCTATCCAATATTTGTGTGGAGTGACGCTTGTAGTGGAGAAAAGTTTGAAGAAAAGTTGACACAATTCCTTTGTGGAATTCACTTAACCGACGCATTGGAGCCGGAACAATGGCCAAATACCAAACAACAATTGGCCGAAATTCTAAAAATGGAACTTATTGATTGAGCCAATTTGTGATTATTGTTAGGTGGTCTCCAGCTATTTGCAAATCACCAGCGAGAATAGTATCAATTGGCCAAAACTTTGCATCAGCAGCGTCATCACCTGCGATTGGCTGTTGTTGTGAATTAACTTCAATTTCGTAGACGACGCTAACAATGTGCTTGCGCGGGTCTCTATCCGCCTCGCCCATTACAGAAATCAACTGTGGATTTTCACCATGCAAACCAGTCTCTTCAAGCAATTCACGAACTGCAGCATCGATTGGGTTTTCACCTCTATCAACAAATCCGCCTGGAAGCGCCCAAGATCCTTGCATAGGGGGGAATTTCCTCTTTATCAAAAGGATAGAATCGCCTCTTCGTACCGCAGCATCAGCCGCTAATGCTGGGTTGAGCCAACCATTACATTCGTCGCACGTCGTCATGAGATCAGACTCCATATCTTCGTTTGCGTTCTTGGAATGTACGAATTGCTTTCAACAAATCTTTCTTCTGAAAACTTGGCCAGAAAACATCTGTAAAATATAGTTCGGAATATGCCATTTGCCATAATAAGAAATTGGAAATTCTTTCTTCTCCACTAGTGCGAATGACCAAATCAGGGTCTGGCATTTCCGCAGTGTAGAGTCTTTTTGAAATTGCTTTTTCGTCAATATCTTCAAGTTTGATTTTTCCTTCTGCATGGTCAGCAGCAATTGATTGAACCGCTCTAATCATTTCTTCACGGCTACCATATGCAAGACAAATTGTAAAAACAAAGTCGCCATAATCCTTCGTTTTATTTTCAGCATAATCTATTGCTTCATTGACTGAATCTGGCAATAATTCTCTTCTTCCAATGATTTGTACCTTGACCTTATTATCATGTATTCGAGAGTCATCAGCAATATCTTTCAATCCCTCAATATACAAATTAAATAATATATCAAGTTCTTGTTTTGGCCTAGTAAGATTTTCAGTAGATAATGCATATACAGTAAGCCATGGAATTTTCAAATCCAAAACCCAATCTAATACACGTTCTAATTTTTCTTTGCCAATCTTGTGACCGATACTCGTAGCAAGATTGGATTTCCAAGCAAAACGACGGTTACCGTCCATGATAATGGCTAGGTGTTTAACCGAAATAGGACTCGATAGAACTTCTCGCATGAGTTTTGCTTCGACCGCTTGGCCTAATACATCCCCCATTCGTTCCGATATACCCATCAAACTCCCCCTGCCTTGTCGTAGAGGTGAAAGGGTATGAGTTCACCCCCTCGTCATTGACAATATGAAATGCAGATTTGATACTTCAATACAGCCTAGAATGCTATTGTTGCCTATCCTAATAAAATTGAAAACTTTGTATTAGGGAAACTTTAGCACATACTATGGGAGAACCAGCCTGGTGGCCAAGTGGTATATCCCAAAAATCATTTGAAGATTCTCAAACATCACTAATTTGCCGGACTTCATTTGGTAAAACTGCAATGTGGAATTGCCATCCTGCAACAGAATTACAATGGTGGCAACAGATTCCAGAGGATGCAACAATTTGGGGTGATTGGCCACAAGAGATAATCTCGGTTGAGAAAGTCACAGAGGATGAAAGTGGTATTGTAATCAATTTATTGAGCCAAGATAAGCAGTGGATTGCTAGGTTATGCCCATTTGATGTTGGACAAGATGCATCCCGAATAGTCCGACATAATGATTGGAATAGAGCATTACAAGAGTGTGATATCTTGATGCCAGTCGCAGGTTGGTCAACCGATACTAGTGATAGAATCCTAATTTATCCTCAATATGAGGTGGTGGCAAAAAATGAAATCATTGACAACACCCAATCCATTATTTCTGCAATGGCAAAAGTCCATTCCACTTTATCCCAATTTTCAACACCAAATAGTGAAAGATTGTGGAATGATTCGTTGAAATCGATAGAATCCAAACTCAACACCAATACATTGTGGCGTGGACCGCATAGCAAGAATACTGTAGGGTTGCCAACAACAAATATCACATTCTCCAGTATTGTTAAGATGGACGGAAAATTGTTACTTATCTTTCAACCAAGAAGATTGGTTGAGCACCTATTGGTTGGAGAACAACGAATTCCAGCAATTGCAAATTTGATGTCATTGGAAAGAGAATTTGCCAATCAAATGCAATTTGATGAAACACAAAGAAAGCAATTGCTTGAAACATGGTCAAATTCAGTGCCAGTAGAATGGACAGGGAAGAAAGAGATGTCAACAGTTCGAGGTGGACCTTGGCTATGGCGTTATCGTGCAGTATTACTCAATTTGGCGCATGCCAATGCGTTTGGTAACTCTCGGTTAGAGAGTAGTTGTTATGCGTGGCTTGGAGATGTTTCCCGCCTACAAGCACATCTTGGAACACTACGAATGTGGAAAGCAGGTGAATGGGTTGGTTATTCGGCCATTGCAATCGGTTTTTATGCATGGAAAATGCAAACAATGGCTGGACAAAATGGATTGATATTATTCATTGGCGGGGCTATTTTTGCAATGATAATGAATAGAATATATTGGTCGAAAGACCCTTCTCCATATTGATGAAATCAGCGTTGTTGCCTTATTCGTCCATCATAGAACTCTAATCCATCAGCCTTAGCTTGTGACATTATTGAAAGAATTAGCAGTTCTCTTTGTTCACGTTCTTGTATTCCGCTTGAAATATCCCAATATAGGTTGATGGCGACATCAAGAGATTGAGCAGAAATCGCACTGACTCGACAGAAAGAAGAATCCACTTTGGTGGTGAATTCATTGTCGGAAATAATTTTTAAGACTGCATCACAGAAGTTTTCAATTGATTTTGGCTCTGAGTTGATATCCAAATGCAATTGAGTTTGCCAGCGTCTCCAACGGCGTTTACCGTAATTTTCCACTGGCTTATTGACTAGATTAGCATTGGGCATAGAAATCACAGTATCAATAGATGTACGAATTAGAGTGGTTCGTAATGTGATTTCAATAACCTCGCCTTCAGAGGAACCTACGACAATCCAATCTCCTACCTTGAATGGGCGATCGAGTAGAACTGTAATCGCACCGAAAAAATTAGAGATTGTATCCTTGGCTGCAAGGGCCAAAGCAATACCTGAAATTCCAAGACCTGCAATAAGTGAAGTCAAATCAAATCCGAAAGAATCGGCGATGAAAATCGAACCTACGAAAATAATTACAAAGCGTAGAGCACTTTGCATTGCGGAGATAAGAGTTTTTTCCGTTCCATCTAATTCATCATCATCATCAATAACCATGACTATTGTCTTCACCAATTCAACTAGTCTCAATGCCCACATAATAACGGCAATTGCAACTATTAATTGCAATAATCCCGGAACTAATTCAGAGAAGAAAGTAGGCATCATAATGTTAGAATCTGGTTGACCCATAGCGGCTTTCAAATCATTGAATAAAAAATATGAAAAACCTACACCAAATGCAGTTCCAAGAGCCTTATCAGAGTCACTAACAGCAGTCTCTTCTATTGCGTCAGAAGTGATTATTTTACGAAGTACTATTGGTGCAAACCACATTGTAAATTTTCTTGTAATAATTGCAGTTAAAATAAATAATGCCAAAACCGTTATTGTCAGGTTGTTAAAACCTAAATATTCATTCAACCATGTCGGTGAATCGGTTGGTGGTACATAGTCGAGCATAAACAATGCGACAGGTGCATAAGTTAAGAGGTATCCGTTTGATGATATTGTCCCCTAAAGGGGACATCACAATTGCACGACGACTTCAAGAGGGGTAGTGAAGTCGCGAAGGCGTTAGCATGTTATCAAAAGCAGTAGCAATCCGCACGCGCCCATCTTTTGGATTCATCATAGCATTACCAATGCTGCTTTCATTATTAGCTCCAATAGCAAATGCTTCGGTGGTACAAGAAGAACCAGCGGGCATGGCACCAGAAGATGTATGGTCCTATGATTATGCCAACATGATATTCCCTTGGGCCGACGAAGGCGAGCGCATATTACAATTCAAAGAATATCATACATATGAGACAATGAAACTACGAATGTTGCGTTTAGCCGAAGAAAACCCTGATATTTTTGAATTCCACGAAGGACTCAAAGGTGGTGTTAATGCTAGAGGTGAAGTTGTTGGAGCTGATGCATATGAAGGCTGGTATTACGACTATTCCTCTCCTTGGATGAAAATCACAGGCAATGTCAAAGGTGGAGATTACAATTCCTTTGTCGGAGATAATGGAAATTACCCAGATCGTCACGATGTGCTGATTGTTGGAAATCATCACGCAAGAGAATGGATGTCTTACCAAACTCCAATTATGGTAATGGAAGTAATTGCATTTTCATATGGCAATATTGGATATGATAACGATGGAGACGGTCAAGTTGACGAGGACCCATGGGGCGATGCAGATGGTGATGGTGTCTTAGATGATGATGGAGACTGTCTTGCTTTAGATGCAAGTTTCCAAGATTCAAACGGCGATGGAACGCCTTGTGGTGCTGGTGATTTAGGTGTCGATGAAGATTATTCCGAACAATGGATTACCGATTTGGTAAATCGAAGAGAAATTTACTTGATACCAATGCTCAATGTTGATGGGAATATCTACGATAGAGAAGAATTCTGCCCATCTCCAGCATGGGAATCATGTCCTTCAGGGGGCTGGAGAAAGAACCTAAGAGATAACACATATACTGGAGTAACTCCATTTCCCGATTTGTTTGAAGAGGTTGATGAAGACTGTGATGGTGTTGACCTAAACCGTAATTATCAATTTGAATGGGGGGCACCTTTGGGTGCTACAGGTCCAGTGATTCCGGGGACATGTTCACCTTCAGAAGGTGAACTTGATGGCACCAATAATGATGTTTACAATGGTCCTGTTGACTACGTAGACAACGATGGCGATTGTGTAGGCTTGCCAGGCCCTCACTGTGTCAATGAAGACCATGTCGATGGAAAAGACGACGACGGTGACGGACTCACCGATGAAGATTGGTGGGGTGGAAACTCTGAACCAGAAACAAAGTTCATTCAAGATTTAACAGAAATGAACGATGATGATGAAGATTTTTCATCCGATTTCAAGGCAACATTGACCTTCCACTCCTATTCTGAATTAGTACTATACCCATGGGGTCATTGTACTGGTTGTGAAACGCCAGACCATGAGCAATTGATTTACCATGGTGACCAAATGGCTGAAATGACTCAGTACACAAATATGCAATCATCCGATTTGTACCCTACTTCAGGTGACTTCTGCGATTGGCATTATGGAGTCCATGGTTCTTATTGTTACACTATGGAAATTGGAACAGCATTCCACCAGCACGAAGACGATATTGACCATATTGCTGTACGTAACCTCGGAGTTGCATTCTACATAGCAGAGGTTGCTGATAATCCAAGAGAACGTGCAGACTTAGCAATGTCTGATGTTACCAATCAAACATTACAAACTCCTAACGAGGTAAATATTCCTAAAGAGGGAGAGATTCCAATCGATATGTGTATTGACAAAAGTTTCCCTTATTCACTTGATACATCCGACTCTCATCTAATGTGGAGAACGGTAAAGCCAAGTCGTCTGCAGAGTGATTACGGGCCTCGTGAATGGTCAACAACTGGATGGACTATGGCTTCTTTTGAACTCATTAAAAGCGAGAATTGTGTTATTGGTGAATCAAAGAATGGTACAATTCTAAGAGCATCATTGGATATTTCAGAAACTACAACTGGACAATTACATTACAAGGTAATGCTGGGAACACTTTCTGGTGGAGATTTATACGAATATCCAACACAAGGTTCGTATTACACTCTTGACCTCTCATACCGAGAGGCATATGGAAGCGTACTTGGTTCACTCTTCTTGTTTGCCATTGTCGCTGGTTTTGTTTGGGGAGGATTAGCCGTGTGTCTTAGAATGATGCTCACGGATGATGAAGAATTTATTGATTTAGCCGATGCCGTCCTCGAAGAAGAAATGAAAACGGAGGAATAACCATGTCTAAGGAAGGTGGCTCAGACCAATTTAGTGGTCGCATGGGTCTAATTTTCGCTAGTATTGGCGCAGCGATTGGAACTGGTAATATCTGGAGATTTCCGCGAATGCTCGGAGCAAATGGGGGAGGAACATTTCTAATCCCTTGGTTAATCTTTTTGTTCGCATGGTCAATCCCATTAGTAATTGCAGAATATGCTATGGGTAAGCGTAGTCGAACTGGAACGATTGGAACTTTCAGAATATTTGCAGGTAAGAAATTTGCATGGATGGGTCTGTGGACCGCTTGGATTTCAACCGCTATCGGATTCTATTATGCTGTTGTTTCAGGATGGACAATCAAATATTTCCAACTTGGAATCACAGGTGCCCTCAATGGAGAAGGTGTTGATACAACTGAAGTTTGGAATGCCTTCTTACAATCTTCTGGACAGGTGATATTTTTCCAATTTTTAGTGATTATATTGACATTGGCAGCAATTCTCAAAGGTGCTAAAGCGATTGAAAAGGTCAATATTTATTTGATGGTTTCCTTATTTGCATTATTATTCTTAACTCTATTCCTATCACTTTGGATGGATCTATCTGATGGAAGCCTTGATGGTGCTCTATTCATGTTTACAGTTGATTTTGAGATGCTGAAGGAACCCGAAGTTTGGATTAATGGTTTATCCCAATCGGCATGGTCTTGTTCAGCTGGAATGGGTATGTGTATGACTTACGCAGTTTACATGAGTAAAGATGAGGATACTGTGCTCAATGCTTTCACAATGGGACTTGCAAATAACAGCATTTCAATTATTGCAGGATTAGCAGTATTATCTGCAATATTTGCAGTTAGCGATGACCCATTAGCAACCGTAACAGGAGGCTCATCAGCAATAACCTTCCTAGCACTACCAGAAGTGTTTGCACAAGCACCAGGTGGTAATTTTGGCCCTCTTTTCATGATGGCAGGTTTCTTCCTCGCTCTTTCTTTTGCTGCAATGACTTCAATGATATCCACAGTTGAATTATGTGTAAGAAATTTCGTTGACCATGGATATGATAGAAAAACAGCAGTATTCATTACCGGTGTTGCAATTTTCTTATTTGGAATTCCATCAGCAGTAATGTGGATTAAATTAGATTCTGCTGGAGTAGCATTCCCTGAATTCTTAGAAGTACAAGACCATATTTGGGGCTATGGGTTAATGTTTTCAGGATTATTTATCGCATATACTATCTGGCAATATGGTTACAAAAAGTGGCAGGCTGATGTAGAACAAGGTTTAGCAGAACCTGGCTTCAAAGGCTACTTGACTACCGGTGTACCTGCCTTTAGAAATGATTTCATCAATACAGGAGACAATGATATGTATGTTAACAGAATTTGGGATATCCTCATTTATATTGCCTTCCCATTCCTATTCATTGTATTGATGGGTTCTTATTTCGGAGATATGATAGCAAATACTGATGATGTTTGGAATCCATCCAATCCACATGGCCTTGGAATCATTTTGATGTTTTGGGGTGTAGTAGGTGGATTATTCATCGGTTTGAATAAATTATTAGTAAGCAGGCCATTGTATAGAAATGTACCAGAAGGTGCCGATTGCGACATCTCAATGCTACCTGGTGGCGATGATCCAATGATAGTATTAGTTGGAGAAACAGTACCTGAACAGCAATAATCATTCATTAATCGCATCATTTTGGAGGGAAGTGAATGGAAGAATTGGTAAGGACACTTATCACTGGATTAGTAATTTCTATCGTCTTCCTTGCCATTGCATACTTTTTTTGGAAAAGATTTGACAAGCCAACTGAAAAGATGATTGAACACCGAGAAGGGAAAGCAAAGGTCAGACATGAGCGAAAAATGTGGCGGGCTGTTGAAGCACAAATGTCACGCGAACAAGCCGTATTAGAAGAAGAAGCGATCTATCAAAGACGTAAGGCTGAGGAAAGGGATAGGGCAAAGGTTCCAGAGCAGGGCATTGTCAGTAATGCATGGGCTTCTTTGGGTATGCAGGCAATTGAAACTACCACATCGAACATTTCTTCAGGTAAAGAAAATAATTCCTTCAAAGAGAACAATTCCAACATTTCAAACCGACCAACTTCAACAGATGAATCTGATATTCAGCAAGAAGATGATTCAGATGTACTACATGCCCAGTCTCCGCTTGAAGTCCGTCAAGATGGCGAGACGATTATTGAAGGGGATGAAGGCACGACAATAGCGGCTCCAAACGCCCCTCCGGATTGGAAATTAGTAGAGAAATTAAGTAAATTATCACAATCTGAAATAATGGAAGAAACACCACACCCAGAAATACCACAAGCACCAGAATTATCGCCAATATCCTTGGAAGTTGAAGAGGAACTCTCAACGATTGACAATCCCCCTGAACATCAACAAATCTCTGAAGAGTCAGAGGTTTGGAATTCTAAACAAGAACCAGTTGCAGATAGCGAATGGGCTGTATATTGGCGATAGGATGTTACCCTTTCAACAGGTGATTTCAGTTGGTGGGGCATTAGCCAAATAAGAAAAATAGAAATGTGCAACTGGAGTGGAGTGTCTTATGGAGAATAGTGACTCTGTCGATGAAACCAGCCCTGAAATTAAACGCGGACCGGATATGATGTATGTTGCAATTGGATTCTTCACAATAATAATAGGAATCGCTCTTGTTGCCTTTTTTGGTGGATTTTATGTCATGGATGAATGGGATTCAAGAGATTGGGTTGAGACCGAAGTCCTATCTATCGGCCAAGATTATACTGAGGATGAGGGCACACAAACCTTCTTTTACAATTATTCTGTTGATGGTGTTGAGTACAATTCTACCTTCAGTTGTGACTTCAATGTGCATGGTGCATCAGAACAAACACAGGGAGGTTCTGGAATTGTGGAACCGTGGAAAACCCAATGCTTGCATGATAGCGAATATTATCTGAAC